>Ga0160423_10000160_pt1 | contig 50068 bp, 41 predicted proteins | sample CRUFie14St8metaG_FD_108191 | JGI IMG/M metagenome (GOLD analysis project Ga0160423, IMG submission 108191) | Marine microbial communities from the Costa Rica Dome - CRUD Field 142mm St8 metaG | ecosystem: Environmental > Aquatic > Marine > Oceanic > Photic zone | place: Costa Rica: the Eastern...
ATGCCAAGTGCTCGGTGGCTTCATTCGCGAAGTCCAAATCTTCGGCGCTCACCGTCAACTCGCTCCCCGCGATGCGCAAGCGCACTTGGTGGGTGGTTTTGTTGGCGAAAATGGCCGCGCGTCGGATGGACTGCAGGAACAAGCTGCGGTTGATGGTCATCCGGTTGGGGTTGTCCTTGGGGATGACCGCCTCGTAGTTGGGGTACTTGCCTTCGATCAAGCGACACATGATGGTCACATCGTCAAACGTGAAGCAGGCGTTGGACTCGGTGAAGGAGATGTTCACTGAATCGGCTGCGCTCGCTGCGTTCTTGAGCAACGTCAAAGGCTTCTTGGGCACAATGAACGAGGCCGTTTCGGGCGCAGAAGCGTCGGTGCGGGCATAGCGCACCAAGCGGTGGGCATCCGTCGCCACGAAACGCACGTTGTCGGCGTACAATTCGAAGAAGATGCCGCTCATCACGGGGCGCAAATCGTCACTCCCCGCGGCGAACAACGTGCGGTTGATGGCAGAGACCAAGGTCCCCGCCCCCATGTCCACTCCGGTGGCTCCTTCGAGCGCTGGCGCCTGTGGGAATTCATCGGCATTGGCGCCAGTCAACTTGTACTTGCCTGCATCGCTTGTCAACTCCACTGCGTGAGTTGCCGCATCCACCTTCAGGGTCAAAGGAATGTCTGGGAACGCCTTCAAGATGTCGAGCAACATCTTCGCAGGCACGGCAATGGCTCCGGTGTCGTCTGTGCGCACTTCCATTTTGGACGACATGGTCGTTTCCAAGTCCGAAGCGGTCATGACGAGTTCGCCAGGCGCCAATTCAAACAAGAAGTGATCCAAGATGGGCAACGTGTTGCTGTTGCTCAAGACGCCACTCAAGGTTTGGAGTTGACGAAGAAGCTGGTTGCTCGAGACGATGAATTGCATGGCTGCGAAGATTTAAGGACTACGAAGATGCCATGGAACACCCCGGATTCACGCCCTTTGAGGGCCGGATTTATCCACACTTCATCCCCAAATTCACTCACGCCCGCTGGACCCTCGTCAGCGCCTCCAAAACGGACTGCACCGAAAGCTCCCACCCGCACTTGAAATGTCCTTCCGGACAGCGCTTCCTGCCGTGCATTCCGCAGGGGCGGCAGGGCAATTCGGAGGGTGCCTCCACCACGGCGTGCTGGCTTGCCCGTGGGCCAAATCCAAAGCGCGGCACGGTGCTCGCAAAGAGGGCCACGGTGGGCGTATTGGTGGCCGATGCCACGTGCAAGGGCGCACTGTCATTGACCACCACGGCCCGGGCGATGTCCACGGCCGCAACGAGGCCGAGCAAGGACAGCGATCCCGCGGCATTCGTCACGTGGCCATGACCTTCCGCGAGACGCGCGCACAGGGCGTGCTCGTTGGGCGCGCCCATCAACACCACCCGCTGGTCCGTTTGCGCCAAAAACTTCGCAAACTGACCTTCAGGCCAGGCCTTGGTGGCCCATTGCGAACCCGGCATCACAAGCACCGCGTCGCGCGCATGCACGGCTTCGGCCTCCGCCACGTGACTGGGTCCGGGGTAAAGTTTGGGCTCCGCCACAGCCGCGCGGTCGTTCAAGAAAGGAGCCAAAAGCCCCACGTGTCGCTCCACCTCATGGGTGCCATCGCCCCAACGGTGCGGAACCCGATGCGTGAAACGCCATGCCAACGGATTGTTGGCGTATCCAATGCGAATGGGCGCCATGCTCAACGCCGTGAGGATGCCAGAAGAAGCATGTCGGTGGAGGTTGACCACCACGTCGTATCGCCCGCGGCGAACCTCACGCACGAGCCGCCTCCAATCTTTGCCTTTGACCCGTGGGCGCTTGTCCCACGCAAGGATGCGCCGCAACCACGGATGACCCTCAAACAACCCGTCCATGGGCTTGCGCACAAGCACATCCACCTTGTCCTCGGGGTGGGCGGCATGCCAAGCTTCCAAGGCCGCGGTGGCCAAGACCACATCGCCCAGAAAGGCCGTTTGTATGAACAGGATAGATCGCGACATGCGAGGGAAGTTACACCGCGACGTCGTGCTGACGAAGCGCGTCGTTCAAAGAGGTTTTTCGATCGGTGCTCTCCTTTCGCTCCCCGATGATCAAGGCACACGGCACTTGGTAAGTACCTGCGGGGAAGGTCTTGGGGCGGGTTCCAGGAATGACGACCGCCCGCGGTGGGACGGCGCCCCGCGTTTCGACGGGGGTCTCGCCACGCACATCCACAATGGGCGTGCTCGCCGTGAGGACGACATTGGCGCCCAACACCGCCTCTTTGCCCACCCGAACACCTTCCACCACAATGCAACGTGAGCCGATGAACGCGCCGTCCTCCACAATCACAGGTGCCGCTTGAAGGGGCTCGAGGACTCCCCCAATGCCCACCCCGCCACTGAGGTGAACATCCGCGCCAATTTGGGCGCAGGACCCCACCGTGGCCCAGGTGTCGACCATGGTCCGTTCTCCGACATACGCACCGAGGTTGACGTAGGAGGGCATCAAGATGCAATCCGGCGCCACGTGTGCGCCGTAACGCACCACAGCGTGAGGCACCACGCGAACGCCCGCCTCGGCGTAGCCGCGCTTGAGCGGCATTTTGTCGTGAAACTCGAACGGCCCCACCTCCACCGTTTCCATGGTTTGGATGGGGAAATTGAGCAACACGGCTTGTTTGACCCACTCGTTCACCGTCCAGGTGCCATCCACCTCGGGATGGGCCACCCTCAAGGTGCCAAGGTCCAGCTTTGCCATGACCTCGGCCACCGCGCCGCGGACATCCTCTGTTTGGATCAAAGACCGGTCCGACCACGCGGCTTCGATGTGTTGCCTCAATGCGTTTTCATTCATGACGCGAAGGTAGCACTCCACCCTGCTGTACCTTGCCCTTCATGGGACGTCTCCTTGGATTGGATGTGGGCGCTCGGCGCACGGGTGTCGCTGTGACCGATGCCCTTCAGATTGCGTGTTCCCCCCACGCCACGGTGGAGACGTCTTCGCTCCTTCAAGAAGTGTTGCCCATGCACCAACGCGAACCCTTTGACGCCGTGGTCATTGGGAAGCCGATGTTGATTGTCGGAGGTGCGACGGACAGCACCTTGGTGATTGACGAGGTGGCCGAGAAACTTCGCAAGGCGCTGCCCTCCCTCCCCATTCATTTCGTCGACGAAGGAAACACGTCCCTCGAGGCATCCCAAATTCAATTGAAAGGGGGCATGAAAAAATCGCAGCGCCGCGCCAAGGGAAGCCTCGACGCAATTGCTGCGAGTTTGATCTTGCAGCGCCATCTCGACGCCCAAGCTTACAAGTAAGATTATTCTTCGCCCTTGAAGACCTCCACGGTCTTTTGCTCCCTCACCAAATCGGTGAACCGCCCTTCGTAGCGTGTGGCGCGCACAATGTGGTTGTCCACCCAGTGATAGTTTCCGCCGCGGGGCTTGCCCATCAACAAGCCCTGGTACTTGAAACCGTGGCGGTCGAGCCACGCTTCGGTCACCTCGCGGTGGTCCTCGGTGCGCGAGGTGAAGAAGGTGATGATGTGGCCCTCATCGTACCACTTGTTCAACGTTTCCAAGGCGTCTGGAAACGGCTCGCATGTGGTCATGCGCTCCGGCTCTTCATTGGGAACATCTTCCGTAATGGTGCCGTCGATGTCAATCAAGTAATTCTTGACGCCATCCGGCAATTGGGGGGACGCGTTCAACCCTTGCTCATCAAAGGCGGGCTTGAGGTGGTGTGCTTCGTTCGACATGAGGCCGGCAAAAATATCTGCCGCTTCAATGCGGTCCTAATTTGAAGACGACGAGTTGTCTTCAGGCCCTTCAATGGGCCCGTTTGGGTCCTCCAAGACCCAAACCACCGTCTCAAGCGCATCGGTCTTGGACAGCCACTGCGCCTTCCAGTCCTCGGCCTGACCAAGGGCCAAAACATGCCAGTTGGCCCAACGGTCCTGGGGGACGCCCGCGCGCATCAGCGATTCACAACCGCGCCGAGCAGAAGCCCACGCCTGGGCCCTCGAGCCTTTCAAAGACTTCCGCAACTTGGCCTTCCATTGCTTCCACGCCTTGGCCGTGGCCGCCTCCAACGCCCCAGCAGGACCTTTCAACTCCGGCGAAATGTCGGACGCCCACGCCTGGAGATTTCGATTCCATTGGACAAGGGTCTCTTCTTGTCTCTGCACGCCTTCTCCCCATTCCGACATCCACGTGTCCAAGACCCAGCGATTCCACGCCTCGTCGTGCAGCCAGCCCTTCGCCAGCGTCCAACCGCACGCGCGGGCTTCTGGAGACACGACCACCCCATGGTCCCTGAGCCGCAGGGCGGGAAAGGTCAAACCGTGATGGGCAAAGGCTTGCGGCAATTGCTGCCAGTAACCCCACTCTCCTGGCCCCAGAATCACCGCTGCACTGTGGAGCAGCAATTCTTGGTAAAGCGGACGAAGCAAAACACCCGGACTGCAAGACATGGCGTTTGCGGAAGCCCAAGAATGCCATCCGTCGCGGGCCTCGCCCAAGAAGATGTCACCTGCCTGCCATTCCCCTTCCTCTTCTGTTCGAATCACGCCCTTGCGGCCTTGGACTTCATCGATCCAAAAGACATTGTTTTCTCGGACGTGCGCGGGCCCATCCATGGCTTTCGAGCCTCGCAAGGCCGCGTGCACGCCGTCGCCTTCGAACTCTTTGGCCCACAACGACGCCCCCAAGGCTTTCAGCCGTGCATCTTGAGGGTCCAACACGAGCAACCCCTCTGCGCCGTACCAGCGGTGCAACCAACGACGCATCAAACCGGACAACGTTTCGCCCGCTGTCACAGCCGCCTCAACATCCGCCTGCATGTCCGCTGCCGTGGCGGCGTCAAGCCCATCCGCCATCCACGCTTGGAGCCATTCCTCAACTCCCTCCAATTCAAGGGCTCCCACGGGGTGAGGCACTTCGGGGTGAGCCGGAGCCCAATCGTGGGCCCGTGTGGCGCCGTGCACTGTGGCAATCTCCTTCCAATCGTGGTCTTCACTGGCCATCCAAAACACGGGCACCACAGGTTGACCGGACGCCTTGGACAAGCCTCGGGCGACGCGAATGGCTGTCAGGATCTTGTGATGAAAAAACGCAGGACCTCCGGCCAAGACCAGTTGATGTCCCACCGTCACCACGCGGCAATCAGGGTGTGTGAGCGACCGACCACTCTCGGGCAAGGTCAGGCCCGAAGCCGAGTATTGTGCGTCCAACACACGCATGACCGCCTCCTTGTGGGAGGCATCCCAAGTTGATGTGAGATCTGGTTTGACCGACCAACCGTCCCAAGTCCCTTCAAGGCCTCCAGGGAGATCCACAGGCCACGCCGTGCGTGGATGAACATGCCAAACCGTTTTTGCGCTCACTTGACCAGGGTCACCCAACCTTTCCACACGATTTGGCCCTCGAACGCTTCGTCCAAAACCATCCGCCACGCATACATCCCAGGATTCACCAAGTCACCGGCTGCATCGGTGCCATCCCACCCGTGGTTGGCGGAAACCTGGCCTTGCCACAGTTCCAGTCCCCAGCGGTTCACCACAGAGAGTTGGCCGGTTTGACCTTCAGGCATCGACCAAACCCACGTGTCGTTCAAGTCGTCTCCATTGGGCGAGAACGCATTGGGCGCATACACACCGGGTGCAGGCGTGAAACCACGCTCTCCACGATCCAACTCCTCTTCTGACATGAGCTCATTGCTCACCTCTTCAATGCCAAAGTCATCGACGAAGTAATACGCCATGGTGCGCGTTCCTGCCTCTTCCCGCCTGACGTTGGGCATGTCGCCAAAGAGGCCCAACGTGACATGTTCGAAGGCTTCTGTCGCCGTGAACACAAACGAGAATTCGCGCCAATTTCTGTCATAGAGCGCCTCGTGAATTTCGAATTGTGGCTCGAGGTCCAACCGTTCATGCCCTGGTTGGGATGGTTTTTCCGTGGAAAGCGCCACCCCCAATTCACTCACTCCCAAACCCGCGTTGACCCAATCGTGCACGCGGCCTGAGGTGATGGAAAAATGCATTTGATAGCGTTGACCCACCTCAAGGGGCTCCGAAAAGCGCCCCACCACGTATTCGTGCCTTGGGTTTTGGTCGTCCGTGTACGCCACAAAACCCGCAATGGCACGTCCTTTGAACGCACTCACCTTGGCGAGGGGGGTCTGCGGCAAATCGCCGCCATCGGTCCCAAATTGGTGGTAGTAATCCGGCATGCTTTGCGCGCCGCCTCCATGCGCCCATCCGTCCACCAGGTGAAACTGACCTGTGGCATTGGGCAGCATCGAATGCGCTTCAAATCCGCCATTCACAACGTCCACCTGCGCCCGTGCAGACGTACCACACACACCACCCCATGCCACAATCGTGGCTCCGAGCAGCGCGCGCAATGAAAACGGTGAGAGGCGGGGCAGCATGCTCCCAAAGTACAACGAATCTCGTCAACGCCTTGTTGGGGACATCACCAAGGAGAGGAAGAGTCCGCCGATGCTGCCTGGCAACCAGAATGCATCCACCCTGAATTGAGCTGCAGATCTCGCGGACGGATAGCTTTCCCCCAAATCCAGCACCAAGCCCAACTCCAGCCGCATCCTTGCCCGCCACATGGCTTCGCGCTGAAACGTGTCCGAGGCATCTGTCGCCATCCAAGAAGCTGGGTCACCGGGTGCACGGAGCGACCACCCAAAGGGTCTCCACGCAAATCCCGACACCGCCGCGCGCGGACGCCACCCCCCCATGGGATGGCCTTCCCAACTCACGCCCACCCGAACGGCATGACCCGGCGACAAGGGCGCCAAGGTCGTGTCTCTTTCAAAGGCCAAGCTGTCAGGAGTCAAGGTGAATTGTTGAATGGACGACGACCCCGGCCTTTCGTCTCCCCAAATCCAGCCTTTGGCATTCTCGGAAACGTCCTCCGAGGAGAACGTCCAAGGTTGGGAGTGCTCTGCAAACAAACCCAAACGCCCTCCGCCCTTTCGCATCACCTGTTGGCGCTCCACGCGCAAGGCCGGACGGTTGGAAAACAAGTCCAGCGTGGAAATGTGTGTACCCGAGGCGGACAAGGGAGAAGCTTGAATGTCCCAACCGACGCCGAACCACCAATCCTTTTCAGAAGTTCTGACTTGCCATGCCGAAGTGTCGATGCGCACGTCTGCAATCACTCGAAGGTGTTGGCCGTCCACAACGATGGAATCTTGGGGCGTCCGATCCGCAGACCACGCACCCACACAAAAGCACATGCCGAACCACAGCAGCCCGCAACGATGCATCACGATGTTGATGTTCAACCTCCTCATGGAGGGGTCAAGTTACTGCTTGACTTCCAGGGTCGCTTCCCGACGCTCTGTGGCGGGCACCGCTTTTTCGGATTTGAGCGGGAACCGTTCCCCGTCGTTGCCCCCCTCCAACTCTGTGGTAGGCAGACCTTCGAGGTTCTCGAGCGGTTCCATGGGCGCGTTGACGTTCCCTGTACCGTCGACTTCGGTTTCTGTCAAGACATCCTCTGCTTGAGGAGCGTCAGCCACTTCTTCATCCAGCACTTGCACAGCAGGGGCCTCTGCGCTCTGCCCAGCTGTTGTCACTGGCGCTTCGACAGCCATCACAGGAGCTTCCTGCGTTGACCCCGCGTTCATCACCACATCCTCCGTGGGCCAAAAGAAAGCTGCCACAGCCACGCCGCTGGCCACCAAAAGGGCACCACGGCGCAAGAGCGACGAAGTCTGGGGCGCAGACGTCGAAGCATCCAACGCCTCAAAGACTTGAGACTCCAATCCCTTGGGGGCGTCGGCCTCGCTTGCAAGCATCGTCTCCCGGATGTGTATCTCTGCATCCGTCCAAGGCGCGTCTGTGGCGTCCAAGGGAGGCATGTTGTTCGACGTGAATGTCATGGTCCTTTTGTTGAATGTCGGTGGTCTTGTGGGGTAACCACATTTGGATAACGAGGATTCCTTCAAATGGTTGCTCGACAGTTGACTTTTTTCAGTTCGTGGGGTTTGTGGGAAGGTCCGACTGAGGCTTGGCCCGTTGCGACATGGCGGCCAAGAAGGCTTGCAATTGCTTGCGACCGCGAGACAACTGGCTCTTGGAGGTGTTGACGTCCACGCCCAGCATCTCCGCGATTTCTTTGTGGGAATACCCATCGACGAGGTACAACTGCACCACCGTTCGATAACCTCGGGGCAAAGCCGCCATCGCCGTTTGGATTTCCGACATCGTGAAATCGGCCTTCTTGGAGGCGGCCAAATCAAGTGGCGTCGCCAAGGTCTCGGTCACATCGTCGTGGTAGCGATGCTTCAGATTTCTTCGGTAGTGCGTGATGGCCGTGTTGACTGTGATGCGACGCACCCACCCCTCGAAGCTGTTGAACTCCTTGAACTTCCCCAGATGTCGAAACACTTTGATCCAGCTTTCTTGAGCGATGTCTGAGGCTTCGTCCCGGCTGTCGGTGTACCGTAGGGCCGTGGCGTAGACCTTGGACGCGAAGCGGCGATAGAGCGCTGTTTGGGCACTCCGCTCTTCCGCTTTGCAGCGTTCCAACAGGTCTTTCAGTTCTTGGTCCATCACACTCCTCTTCAGAAAGCTCAATCAAAATCTGAGGCCTCCATGCCTAACCAAGACAACGCGGCCCCCGAGAAAAGTTGCATCAGCTGATCGTCCTCCAAGCCCATGGACTCCATGAACGTCCCAAACTCCAGGTCTCCGAGCGGGAAGGGATAGTCTGTGCCCATGCAGATGCGTTCAGCGCCCTGCATCTCCAAAATGAACTTCAACAGGCGCTCATCGTGGGTGATGCTGTCCACCCAAAACTTTCCGAGGTAAGTGTCTGGCGACGCGGGGTTGTCGAGGGCCACCAAATCTGGACGGCATGCGTGGCCATGTTTGATCCGTCCCAACGTCGGCAAGAAGGAACCGCCGGCGTGAGAGTACATGACACGGAGTTTGGGGTACTTGTCGAGCACCCCGGCGAAAATCATCGAGCACGCCGCACGGCTTGTTTCCGCCGGCATGCCCACGAGCCAAGGCAACCAGTAACGCTCCATGTCCGATTTGCCCATCATGTCCCAAGGGTGGATGAACAAGGCCATGCCCAGGCGCTCACACGCTTCGTAAAAGGGAAAGAAACGCGCATCCCCCAGGTTGAGGCCGTTGATGTTGGACCCGATCTGCACGCCCCTGTGGCCTTGTTTGGCCGCCTCTTCCAGAACCTGAATGGCCACTTCTGTGTCCTGCATGGGCACCGTGGCCAACCCCACGTAATGCCGGGGATGGTCCTGGACGATTTGGGCAATATGGTCGTTGAGGAACCGGGCCAAATCCGCGGCGTGATTCGCCTTGGCCCAATACGAGAACATGACCGGAATGGTGCTGACCACCTGCACCTGGACACCCGCCTTTCCGTACTCCTCAATGCGCTCCTCTGCGTCCCAGCAGTTTGAAGCAATTTCACGGAAGAAGTGGTCGTCCCGCATCATGTTGGCAAAGCCAGGCCTGCTGACTTCCAAATGAATGAATCCCCCGTAGCCGAATTTCTCCGACCACTTGGGCATGACACGGGGCAGAATGTGGGTGTGGCTGTCAATTTTGAGCATGGCGAGATCGTTGCGCATGTCGCACCAAGGTACATGAACTCAGTCCTGTCTGGGGCGGTGATTTGTCCACAGCGGCCAAAGCCACTGACATTCAACGCTTCACCACGCGACGCAAATCCAGCCTGTTCACAGGATGAATGGGCCACCCGTCGATCCGGCGAGACACAAAATGCGTGACTTGGTCGTGAAACAGTGGAATGACGGGCATCTCCTCATGAATGAGTGCATCGAGCGCCCGGTATGCCTCGAGCCGCGCCTCGGGGTGGTCAGCCTGCAAAAGCGCACCTTGGAACCCACGCTCAAATTCGGGATTGCGGTAGTGCGTGTAGTTGGGGCCTCCAGGCGAAAAATTTGCCTCCACAAACAGTCCCAAGAAATTCTCGGCATCCGCGTGGTCGGCCAACCACGACTTGTAAAACATCGCGGTTTCCCCCTGTGCCACGCGTTCGCGGTGGACGGAAGCTGGAACGACGTCGACCTTGACATCCAGGCCCAACTGGGCCCAATCGTGCTGAAAAGCCGCACACATGTCGACGTAATCCGAAGTCGTGCTCAACACAATCTCCCCCACCCCTCGTCCCTTCGGGTATCCCGCTTCTGTAAGCAGCGCCTGCGCCTGCGCGACATCCTGCGTCACAGGATGAACGGCGTCTCGGCCCAACATGGTGGGCGGGACAAAGTGATCTGTGGGGGTCACTGCGTTGCGGCGCAGGTGACGGGCGAGTCCATGGCGGTCCAACGCCAAACTCATCGCCCTTCGCACCCGTGCATCACGCAGGGCCACCGGGGTATCCGCCCCATCCAGCACCACCCCGAGGTAGTCGGTCTTCAGGAAAGGGATGTGAAGGTGCTTCAGCGTGTTCTCGAAGGAAGGCCGAAGCGTCCCGGTCTCGTCCAGCAGGGTCTCCATGTACGCAGGATGAAGGCCACTCATGAAATCGTAACGCCCTTGGGTCAATCCGAGACATTCTGCCCCCATGTCTTGGACCACATCCACGTGCACGGCGTCGAGGTAGGGCAACGCTTGGCCGTGTTCGTCCTTCTCCCAATATTCCTCGTGGCGGTGCAACACGAGACCGGCATCCGGCATCCACCAAGCCAGCTGAAAAGGCCCCGAGCCTGCAGGGTTGTCGCGCAGATCGTGGCCCTCTTCGGATGCGGCTTCGTGGTCGATGATGCTTCCGTACGCCGTCGTCAACAACCCCAAAAAAGGCGGATACGCCTCTCGGAGACGAACCTCCACCATACTGTCATTCAATGCGACAATGCCTAGCGGGCGCACCGCATCCAAAATCCACCCGCCCGAAGACACCACTTTGGGGTCGCGAAGCCGCTCCAAGGAATAGACCACGTCGTCGGCTTGAACGGGACGCCCGGTCGTGAAGACCGCATCCTTGCGCAACCGAAACTGGTAAGCCAGCCGTTCTTCGTCAAACGTCCAAGACGCGGCAAGGCAAGGAAGCACCGTCAAGTCTGGCCCCAACTCCACCAACCCATCGTACAACTGATCGACGACCCACATGTGCTCCAAACTGCGTGCAGCCGCGGGATCGAGGCTGGTGATGGCTGCGCTTTCGTTGTAGCGAAACACCCGAGGATCCTCCAGCGGCGTGGACGCAGTGCAACCTGCGAGAAAAATCGCGCACCACGTGGCGAACCTGAGAGATTTGGGATTGTTTTTCACTCGGCAGCAAGGTACGCGGGGTACTTTTGCGCCCCGTCCCTTCGCCATGACATCGCATCCACAATTTCAAGTCAGTTTTCATCAAGCATGGGTGCTTTTGGTGTGCGGCTTTCTCAGCATTCAAAGTTGGTCGCAAACCTTCACCATCAGCGGCCGTGTGACTGACGCGAACACCGGCGAGTACATCTTGGGCGCGAACATTTTGGACGCTGCGCAAGGAAAAGGAGTGTCCACCAACGTCTACGGTTTTTACAGCCTGACCTTGCCGAGTCGTCCCACAGAGCTGCAATGCACGTTCATTGGCTATGCCCCTGTCACGCGCAAAGTGAACGGATTCAAAAACGTGGAATGGAACGTGTCCCTGTCGCCCCAATCGGTCGAGGTGGATGCTGCAGAAGTGGTGGGCACCGCCGGACAAAACACGGAGAGCACTTCCCTCGGCAAGGCCGAAGTGGCCATGGCGACCATCCAACGCCTGCCTGCGTTGATGGGCGAAGTGGACGTCCTGAAAGCCATCCAAATGCTGCCCGGCATCCAAAGCGCCGGTGAGGGGAACAGCGGCTTTTACGTTCGTGGCGGAGGACCCGACCAAAACCTGTTGCTCCTTGACAACGCCGCCATTTACAACGCGAGCCATTTGTTTGGGTTTTTCAGCGTCTTCAACGCCGACGCCATCTCTACGGTGGAAGTGTACAAAGGCAGCATGCCCGCGCGGTTTGGTGGACGGGTGTCCAGCGTGCTCGACCTTGGCCTGAAGGAAGGCAACCGCAATGAGTTCAAAGGCAGTGGTGGCATTGGACTCATCAGTTCCAGGCTGACCTTGGAAGGCCCCGTCAAAAAGGGGGTGTCCAGCTTCATTGTGTCGGGCCGTCGGACGTACATCGACGTCTTGACTCGCCCCTACGTGGAGACCACGCAAGCCGCGGGATCCGGCTACTTCTTTTACGACCTGAACGCCAAATACAACCACCGCTTCTCCGACCGAGACGAGGTCTTTGTGTCGGGGTACTTTGGCCGAGACGTCTTCAGCTTCAACAGTGCCGATGCCGGGTTTGGTGCGTCCATCCCTTGGGGCAATGCCATGGTCTCTTCGCGGTGGAACCACGTGGTGAACGACAAGGTGTTCTTGAACGTCAATGCGTCTTACACGGGCTATGACTTTGCCTTTGAATCGGGGCAGGATGACTTCCAATTTGGTTTTGAGTCCGGGGTGCAGGACTGGACACAAAAAGCCCAACTGAGTTGGTTCCCCAACCTGCGCCACGAAGTCCGCGGCGGTGTCGACCACGTGTACCACAAGTTTGTCCCCACCTCCTTCTTCTTCAGGCAGGGCGACACCGAGTTTGACTTTGGAGAAGCCACCGTCGCCTACAGCCACGAGTCTGGCGCCTACCTCGAAGACATCATCGATGTGACGGATGCCTTCAAAGTGAATGCCGGCGTTCGGTACAGCGACTTTCGCCACGTCGGGCCCTTCACCCGCATCGTTCCGGGGGAAAACGTGCTCAGCCCCGCGGACACCCTCACCTACGGCGGGGGGGAGCTTGTCAAGCAATACGGCGGTTGGGAACCGCGTCTGAGTGCACGTTTGAAGACCGGTCCACGCAGCAGCGTCAAGGCGGGTTGGTCCATCAACTACCAGTATGTCCACCTCGCTTCGCTCTCAGCCACCACGACGCCCACGGACATTTGGGTGCCCAGCTCCGACCTCGTGCCGCCTCAACGCGGACGCCAAATCAACGCGGGATATTTCGTGGACCTCGGGGCCAACCGCGAATGGGAATGTTCTGTGGAGCTTTATCACAAGGACCTCAGCAACCTCGTCGAATACGCAGAAAACACCCGTCCCGACCAAAACATTGGCACCAATCCTGACAACAACCTCGTGTTTGGGGACGGCTCCTCCTACGGTGCAGAATTTTTCGTGAAGCGAAAGTTTGGCGAACTGAACGGCTGGGTGGGATACACCTGGAGCAAGACCGACCGGGTGTTTGAAGAGCTCAACAACGGCGACCCCTTCCCTGCCAAGTTTGACCGACGCCACGACCTCAGCGTGGTCGTCGACTGGACCCCGAGCAAGCGTTGGAACTTCGGCGCCATCTTCGTCTACGCCACGGGCAACAGCCTCACCCTGCCGGTGCAGCGCTACTTCCTTGAAGGATATGTCACCGACGTGTACGGATCGCGCAACGGCTACCGCATGATTCCCTACCACCGCGCAGACATCAGTGCGACCTTCTTCCCCAAGAAAAACGACACCGACCGCAAGGTGGACCGCCGTTGGGTCTTCAGCATCTACAACCTCTACAACCGCGCCAACCCGTACTTCCTGTTCTTCGACAACGAAGGCGACTTGCTGGAAGGAACCTTGGAGATTCAGGCCAAACAAGTGAGCCTTTTCCCGATTTTGCCGTCGGTTTCGTGGAACTTTGCGTTCTGACGCGAGGCTGCGACGACGATGAAATCCCTCTTCTCTCTCAACCCCATGATTTGGAACTACCGCGGGCGGTTGTTCCTCGGTGTGGTGTTCATCGCATTCACAAATGTGTTTGCCGTCTGGGCCCCCTCGATGATTGGAGAGGGCGTCAACGCCTTGAACGAGGCCAACCGCGATTTTTTGGTGCCCCTGAACGACGGGGCAACGTTCGACGAATTGTCCTCCGAAGAGGTTCTCATTCCCGACAACCTCACCTGGCTCGGCGCGCTTGTGGGCGCGGACATCGCGCCGGACAAAGCCCCTTCAAGCCGTCAGGATGTACTCGATCTGGTGGTTTGGATCGGATTGGCGCAGGCGGGGCTTTTCCTGCTTGCCTACCTCATCAAAGGCGTGTTTTCCTTCCTCACACGCCAAACCGTGATCGTCATGAGCCGGTTGGTTGAGTACGACTTGAAAGCCGCGATTTACGACCACTACCAGGTGCTGGACACCACCTTTTACAAGGCCCACGACACCGGCGACTTGATGAATCGAATCAGCGAAGACGTCAACAACGTCCGCATGTACCTCGGCCCGGCCATCATGTATTCCCTGAACCTGACGGTCTTGGTGTCTCTCGTGGTGGGCGTCATGCTGTACATCGACCCGGTCTTGACGGCCTTCGCCTTGCTTCCTCTCCCCTTGATGTCTGCAGGCATCTACTTCATCTCCGCCAACATTCATCGCAAAAGCGACGCCAAGCAACAAGCCCAGAGCGCCGTCTCCAGCTTCGTGCAGCAGCACATTGCCGGAATGCGTGTCCTGAAGAGTTTTCACCGCGAAAAGGCCGCTGCTGCCCGGTTTGACGTCGAAACCGACCTCTACAAAATGCGGGTGTTGGACCTTGTGAAAGTGGAGGCCATGTTCATGCCTCTGATTGTCCTGCTGGTCGGACTCAGCACGATTCTCACCGTGTATGTGGGCGGACATCGGGTGGCTGCGGGCCACTTGGACTTGGGGCACATCTTCCAATTCGTGTTCTACGTCAACCTGCTTACCTGGCCGTTTGCGTCGGTGGGCTGGGTCACTTCTCTGGTCCAAAAAGCCGAAGCCTCCATGGCCCGCATCTTGGACTTTTTGCACGCCCAACCCGCGGTTCAATCGCCCCCCGATGCCCGAACAACGCCCCTGTCCAACGCCCCGGCATTGACATTTGACAACGTCACGTGGACCTACCCCGAAACCGGCATTCAAGCCTTGAACCAAGTCAGCTTCTCCGTGAACGCAGGAGAAACCGTGGGCATCACGGGACGGACGGGCAGCGGCAAGTCCACCATCCTGCAGTTGGCCATGAGAATGATGGATCCGTCTGCCGGCACGATTGCCCTGGATGGCACCCCGCTCCACGAATGGGACTTGAAGGCCATGCGGTCAGGGTATGGCTACGTCCCCCAAGACGTGTTCCTGTTCAGCGACACGATTGCCAACAACATTGCTTTTGGCAGCGAACACGCCCCCCCCTCCTTGACCCAAATTGAACAAGCCGCCACCGACGCAGGAGTTGCCGGTGACATCGAAGGATTTGAGCATCGGTACGACACCCTGCTTGGGGAACGTGGGGTGAACTTGAGCGGCGGCCAAAAGCAACGCATCAGCATCGCACGGGCACTCATCAAGGGCCCCAAAATGTTGCTGCTCGACGACTGCTTGTCCGCAGTGGACACCGAGACGGAGGACGCCATTTTGTACGCCATTCAGCGACAAGAAGCCGCATGCACCATCATGGTCAGTCACCGCCTGGCTTCTCTGCGAGGCGCAGACCGCATCCTCGTCATGGACGAAGGGAAACTGGTGGAGGAAGGCACACATGCCGAACTGCTCCAAGCCGGCGGGCTCTACGCCACCATGCACGAACAGCAACAAGCGGAGCACTGAGCCGCAAAGCGACGTCGTTCAGTCGCAATTCAGTCCGAAGACCCCCAACCACAACAGCAAATCCGCCGTGTCGACGGTGTCTTGGTTGTCCATGCTTGACGAACATCCCGACTCACATCCGAAATTGGAGAGGATCTGAAGCATGTCGTTGATGGTGCGGTTGCCGTCCAAGTCAAAATCGCCGGGACACGGGTTGAGTTCGAGGTCGGCAATGACGCCGTCACAATTGTTGTCCATGCCATCTTCCAACGCCGGCGCACCAGGGTACATCGTCGCCTCAGAATCGTTGCAGTCACCAGGTGTCAAGACACGCTCGGTCAGTGGAGTGCAGCTCAACGCCACCGGCGCATTGGGATTGCCAAAACCGTCGCCATCGGCATCGGCATACCACACCAATTGGGCCGTTCCTTCATCGACTTCGTCGTCACAATCGTTGTTCCAACCGTCACAAAGTTCTGGGGCCTGTGGGTAGGTGTTGGCATTCCAATCCTGACAGTCCAAGGGCAACGTCGAAGTGCCGGGCACGTCCCCACAACCCCACACGGGCATGTTGGGATTGCCAAACCCATCTCCGTCGGCATCTTCGTAGTGGGCAAACCAAAGGGCATCTGGAGTCAGCATGTTCAAGGACCAGGTGGAGCGCTGAGAAGTCAGATTGACGCTCGGCTGCACCCCCGCCAACCCCCAAGCTTCAAAATAGAGCAGGGTGCTTCCTGGCTCCGTGACCGTCCAACTGTTGTCTTGCCCCGTGGTCATCACCACCCCTTCCACATGGACGTCGATCGGAAAGGCCCACCCCGCTTCGACTTTCAAGGTCATGCTCCACACATTGGGCGTGGGAATGGTCCCTGGTTCACACAGGCTGATGGCCACGTTGTCCAAACGCGCAAACTGAGGACGCACCACCCACAGACCTTCGTTGATGGAGGTGAATGCCAAGACCCCCTCTTCCTCGCAGAGGACATGGGACCAAGCACCCTGGAACCCCGGTCCAGAACTCTCTTCCAGCGGATCAAAAAATCCGCGTTCCGTCAGGACATTGGATTGCGGCCAGGCATCGCTGAGCATGCGCAATCCTGCACGATAGTTGCTTTGAAACAACCACTCCCCATGGGTGTATTGGTTGTGGTCTGACGCCGTGGTCTCTGCTTCGTATATCTCCACTTCTTGGGGATGGTCCAAATCGGTCAAATCAAACACCATCGTCCGCGTGGCTCCCCCTGCGGACGTCTCATCGAGTTCATCTCCCAAAAAGGCATGGTCGTGGGTGTCAGACACCCAGACCTGGTGTGAAAAGTGCGGATTGGTGTAGGTCGAAACCCCGATGAATTCGACGTCACTCGCGTCTGTGATGTCCAAAATCCACAGCTTTTCCCCACCAGCGGCAAACAGGATTTCCTTGCCGACGTGCGCGGCGTCTGGACCATTGTAAATCAGAGCCTGGGCGTCGTGAAAACCACCATACTCGCTCACCCCCCCAATCAAGGACGGAGACAACGGTTCAGACACGTCGAAGATCGCTGCGCCACCGCCCATGGTGGACGTTCCCACCTGAATGACTTTGGATGCTGCCTCGAACGCCACCACGTTATGCGCCGTGCTTGGCGAAGAAACCACTGTGTCGGGTGACCATGTCACAGGACCATCCAACGGCGACCAAGCTCGAAGTGCTTCAAGGTCCATCACCTGCATGCCGTGGGCTGGCGCTTCACTGACGATGTAGGCGTGGTCATGGACGACTTTGATGTCGCGCCACAGACTCGCCACCGTTTGGGAGGGCAACTTGCCCATGAAAATGGGCCGCGCGCCAGGCAACATTCGGAACAGCGCAGTCCCGTTTTCACACCCCACCAGCAAATACGTGATACCCTCCTCTTCGTCGTACCAGGAGGCGATGTCGTTGACTTTTTCCGTCAACATGTCCGCTTTGGGAATGAAAGCCACCGATTCCATGTTGTGGGACATCACCCCTTCGTCCAAATCGACATCTCCCTGCGCTTGCATGCCGAGCACCGAAAGCCACAGCCCAAAAGCCGTCAACAGGCCGGTGAAGCCGAGTCGCGAGGGTGAATCGAACATGGGGTCAGTCAAGTGGTTAGTGTGTCTGGAGAAACTCTCCGAACTAAAAGATACGCATGAAACTTCAATCTTGGTTGGTGACAGGTGCCACAGGAATGATTGGGCAGGCCTTGGTCAAAGCCCTCGTCGACGAGGGACACGCGGTTCGAACCCTCGGACGCAGTGCGCGGTCCGTCCACGGTTCGACCCCGTTTGTGTGGTCACCCTCGCGAGGTGAATTCCCTCTGGAAGCTTTGGAGGGTGTGGATGTGGTCGTCCATTTGGCCGCGGCCTCTGTCGGCCAACGCTGGACAGGATCGCACCGCAGGGCCATCCTCGAAAGCCGGACGCTGGGCACCCACCTGCTGCGTGAAGCGCTCGTGCAGGCAGGCTTCTCAGGCACATGGATTCAAGCCTCCGCGATCGGCATCTATGGCCACGCGCCGGAAATTTGCGACGAACAATCCACCAAAGGCCGAGGCTTCCTCGCGGATGTCGCGGAGGCGTGGGAGCGTGCATCGCAACCGGAAGTCACCGCGCCGTTTCGCTTGGTCCGAATGCGTCTGGGGTTGGTCCTGTCGCCCGACGGGGGCACGTTGGCCAAGCTGCTCCCGATTTACAAATTTGGCCTTGGCGCTCCCTTGGGCTCAGGTCAACAACACATGGGCTGGATTCACCTCGAAGACGTCATCCAGTTCATCACATGGGCCGCGGCTACCCCGGAGGCCTCCGACGCCTACAACGTCGTGGCGCCCCGCGCCAACACCAACGAGGAATTCTCCCAGTCGTTGGCCAAGGCCCTGAATCGACCGCATTGGGCACCCAAGGTCCCTGGCTTTGCCCTCGCTATGGCCATGGGCGAGATGTCGTCGCTGCTGCTCGAAGGCCAAAACGTGCGCCCCTCTCGCCTCCTCGATGCCGGATTCCAATGGAAACATTCAGACCTTTTGGACGCGCTCAAGCACTGCACCTCCTGACCACCCGCCCTTTTCACAACATTCTAGATACAAAAAAAGGCCCCTCGAAAGGGGCCTTTTCCATGGTTTCAATCGGTGCCTTACTGCACCATGATCTTTTTCAATTCGAGGTTGCGGCCGTCGTTGACCGTCAACATGTAAGTGCCTGGGGTCAAGTCACCCACGGTCAAGACCGTCGTGCCTTGTGCGAACTCGCGCACAGTGCGCCCAGTCATGTCGAGAAGCGCCAACGTTGCAGCAGGGTTCACACCCGTCAACGTCACCACATCCTTCGCAGGGTTGGGCATCACATTCCATGCAGACGTTGCTTCGTTGATGCTATCTGGCGTTGGTGGCAACAACACGGCGTCGATGACGTGCACCACACCGTTGTCAGCCTCAATGTCAGCCACAGTCACCTGCGCGTCGTTGATGAACACACCCTCGGCGTTGATCGTCACCGTCACATTGCTTCCGAGCAGAGTCTCGATTTCCTGACCGTCGGTCAAATCGCCGCTCATCGCCGCACCAGCGACCACGTGGTACTGGAGGATGTCTCCGAGGTTGGGCAACGCCAACAAGTCTTCAGCGGTGATTTCGAGCGCTTCGATCAAGGCTGTGATTGCCGCATCAGTGGGCGCAAACACAGTGAAAGGACCTTCTGCACTCAACGCCTCCACAAGGCCGGCTTCAATCACAGCTGCCTCAAGCAACGTGTGATCTTCGCTGTTCACGATGATGTCCACCACTGTGGTGGTCACAGGGGCAGGTGGCAACAACACGGCGTCGATGACGTGCACCACGCCGTTGCCGGCTTCAATGTCCGCCACAGTCACCTGCGCGTCGTTGATGAACACGTTCATGTCCATGTCGATGGTCACCGTCACGTTCTCACCGAGCAACGTCTCAATTTCCTGACCGTCGCTCAAGTCGCCGCTCATCGCAGCACCCGCCACCACGTGGTATTGGAGGATTTCGCCGAGGTTGGGCAATGCCAACAAATCTTCGGCCGTGATTTCGAGGGCCTCGACCAACGCTGTGATGGCCGCATCGGTGGGGGCGAAAACCGTGAATGGCCCCTCTGCGCTCAATGCGTCGACGAGGTTGGCAGCGCCGACGGCTGCCTCGAGCAATGTGTGGTCGTCGCTATTGACCACGATGTCAACCACCGTTGCGGGGATGCCTGCGCACATGCAGTCTTCACCCACCATGTCATTGACCGTGGCGTCGTCTCCGTCGTCACACATGTCTCCTGGCAACACGCAAGAACCGTCGTCCGTGTTGGCCACCAAGCTGTAGTTGCACGCCATCATGTCGGTGCAACCGTTGATGATGGCTGGAACGAGGACCGCATCAATCACGTGAACGACGCCGTTGGTGGCGTCAATGTTCGCCACAGTCACCGTGGCTGAACCGTTGATCATCACAGTGTCGCCCATGATGGAAATGGTGACGTCTTGGCCGTTGACCGTGGTGACCATTTGGCCATCCGAAAGGTCTGTGCTCATCGCTTCGACCCCCGCAACGTGGTAGGTCAAAATGTCTCCCAATTGAGGCAGACCGAGCAAATCTGCTGCCTCCACACCAAGTGCGGTCAAGAGGGCGGTGAACGCGGCGTCGGTGGGTGCAAACACGGTGAACGGTCCTTCCCCTTGCAGGGTCTCCACCAGGCCGGCCTCCACAACGGCAGCTTCAAGTACAGTGTGGTCCTCGCTGTCGACCACGATGTCGACTACGGTTTGGCTCCATCCGGAGACCATGAATGTCATTGCAGCGGCAATGAGTGTAAAGAAATGCTTCATAAGACTGAATAATGGTTTTGGGTTTGGAGGGAGAACAGCACTTAGAAAAAAAAGTTCGCGGCCGTTGAACCTTTCTTCAGATGGCCTGTTGGTGTAGGTGTGAATGCAAAACATTCACGAGATCGTAAGGTGTTTTGATCCAGTTTTTGGAACAAAGGGCGGCCCGCGAAAGCGGGCCGTTTCCTTGCCCAACATTTTCTCAACCTCGCCTCCATGTCCATCCCCTCCTTTGACTCCCCAGTTGTCATCCATTGGTTCCGTCGCGACCTGCGTTGGCAGGACAACCGCGCCCTCCATGCCGCACTAACCTCTGGCTCGCCTGTGGTGCCCATGTTCGTGTTTGACAAAAACATTCTGGATCGCCTTGACAACACAGCGGACGCGCGAGTGACATTCTTGCATGACCGCATCTCGCAACTCCACGAGGAAGCAGGCGAAAACGGCAGTGGGTTGTTCGTCACCCATGGCGACCCGGTCAAAATTCTGGCGACCCTTGCCGCGTCAGGACAGGTTCGGGCAGTGTACACGAATGAGGATTATGAGCCCTACGCCCAAACACGCGATGCGCAAGTCCAAGCCAACCTCGGGCAACACGGGGTGGCTTTTCACACCTTCACCGACCACGTGATTCAAGCGCCTGGCGAGGTCATGAAACCCGACGGCACGCCCTACACGGTCTTCACGCCCTTCAGCAAGCGCTGGCACTTGAATCTGACCGAGGAGAACATGGCTTCCGCTCCTTCCGAAGCGCACCTTGGTTCTTTGCACCGTTGGGCGCCTGCCTCCATTCCTTCGCTCGAATCCATGGGGTTCGAACGGAGTTTCATTTCAGCCCCTGAAGCTGTCATTTCGAAGGATGTCCTTGCGAAGTACGCCGACCTGCGCGACGTGCCTTCGGTGCAAGGCACCTCCCGGTTGAGCGTGCACCTGAGGTTTGGAACCATGAGCATTCGAAAAGCGGCCAAAGCGGGGTTCAAGCACAGCGAAAAGTGGTTGACCGAGTTGATTTGGCGCGACTTCTACCAGCACATCATGCACGCCTTTCCGCACAGCATGAAGGATGCGTTTCGCCCACAGTACGACCTCGTGCCGTGGCGTCACGACGACGCGCACTTCGAGCGCTGGACCCAAGGCAAAACGGGGTATCCCCTCGTCGATGCCGGCATGCGAGAGTTGCTTGCCACGGGCTTCATGCACAACCGCGTGAGAATGGTGGTGGCCTCGTTCTTCTGCAAGCACCTGCTCTTGGACTGGCGACTGGGGGAACGGCACTTTGCCGCCCACCTGCTCGACTTTGAACTTGCCAGCAACGTGGGCGGATGGCAATGGGCTGCGGGGTCTGGATGCGATGCGGCCCCCTACTTCCGCGTCTTCAACCCCACGTCGCAATTGCAGAAGTTCGACAGGAAATACGAGTACGTGAAACAATGGGTCCCCGAGTGGGGAACCGCGGCCTACCCCGACCCCATCGTGGACCACAAAATGGCCCGCCAACGCGCCATCGACACCTACAAAGCGGCGCTGTCTGCCGCTTCCTGACTCTGCACATTGCACGTACCTTGGAGGCATGAATGGATTGCTGCAAGGACTGAAAGTGCTGGACTTGTCGAGCGTGCTTGCAGGTCCGTTGACGGGTTCTTTTTTGGCCGAATGTGGTGCCGACGTGCTGAAGGTGGAAGCACCTGGAGGGGATGTCACCCGGACGTGGCGCGCCCAAGGTGAAGCCACAGACCAAACCTCGGCCTACTTCTCCTCGGCCAACACCGGGAAACGCATCGCCACATGCGACCTGAAGTCAGAACGGGGCCGCGCATGGCTTCGTGACCAACTCGCGGACACCGACGTGTTGTTGCAAAACATGAAATGGCGAGACCTCGAGCGCATGGGGCTTCTGCCACACGAACTCCGGACATCCTTCCCTTCCCTGGTCCACATTCGGCTTGTGGGACATGACATGGACCCCTCGCGGCTGGCCTACGACGTGGTCATTCAAGCAGAAACCGGGTTCATGTCCATGAATGGGCATCCGGACAAGCCGCCTGCACGCATGCCCGTGGCCCTCATGGACGTCCTGGCCTCCCACCACATGCGTGCTGCTGTCCTTGGCGGACTCTATCAGCGCGAAAAAACGGGCCTCGGCTGGTATGCCGAGGTCAGCCTTCTTGGCTCAGGTCTGACTGCACTTGCCAACCAAGGCACCAATGCCCTGATCAATGGCAAGACGCCTCAGCGCCAGGGTTCATCGCACCCCAACATTGCGCCTTACGGGGACCTTCTTGAATGCGCGGACGGGCAGCTTGTGCTGGCGGTGGGAAGCGACGCCCAATTCGAGGGGCTTTGTCGCACCCTAGGGATGGAAGAATTGCTGTCTGAGGAGGCATTTCACACCAACGCCGAACGCGTCGTGCACCGAGCACCTCTGATGGATGCCCTCAACGAAGCTTCCAAAGCTTGGGCTTGGAAGGACCTTCATCGCGCCCTCCACGAAGCGCGGGTGCCGGCGGGCGCCGTGCTCGATGTGATGGAGGCGCTCCGTCAGCCAGGGGTTGAGGCCCGTTACGTGGTTGAAGAAGAAGGACTCAAGCGGCTCAAAACCTCAGCCATCCACGTTGGGGGTTTTCAAGCAGGCACGGAGACGGCGTAAGATTTTCCTTCCGGAACGTCGAGGTGGGTGTCTCGAAGCCAAGGGTTCATGGCCTTCAACTCCCGAAGCGTCGTGCCCTGTGACAGGGCAAATTCGGCGAGATCGTCGATGTTGCTCGACACGTTCACCGTTCGGCAATCCAGGGGCGCGTACACGTCCTGGCGTCCCAAGTGAAATCCATACATCTCTGGAGATTCCATGACTTCCCGAAGGGCCAACATGCGGTACACGTAACGCGCCGTTTCCGAGTTCAAGTGAAGGTCCCAGTACGTGGCGACGTGTTGCGACTCAAGGGCTTTCGCCACCCCTGTCCGGCCCATGTTGTAGGACGCCGCGGCGAGCACCCAGCTGCCAAATCGCTCGTGGGCCTCCGTGAGGTACGCGCATGCTGCACGGGTCGCCTTCTCAACGTGGTACCGCTCGTCCACCGTGGCGGAGACTTCCAACCCGTACTCGGGTGCCGTCCGCTTCATGAATTGCCAAAAACCAGAGGCACCAGCAGGGCTCACCACCTGACTCAAACCGCTTTCGATGACCGCGAGGTATTTGAAGTCTGCGGGGACCCCTTCTTCTTCCAGAATCGGCTCGATGATGGGAAACCAACGTGCGGCACGCTTGAGGTAGAGAATGGTGGAACTGTGCCGGTACGTGTTGACCACCAATTCGCGATCCAACGCCTCCCGCACACCAAAGGCCTCCAAAGGCACAGGCTCCTCAAACAAGGTCAAGGCACCTGGCATGGCCGGGGCAATGACTGGGGCATGACGCTTTGAGGCATCTACAAAGTCAGGGACTTTGCTCGCCACTGAAAAGGAACTGAACCACGCCCCTGCGCCAAGGAACAAGGCAAACGCGGCAATCATTGGGGTTTTGGGAACCATGGACATGGCTCACAAGTTGCAACGCCATGCACGCCAGATTGGGCCAGAGCACCGCTCCTTTCCAACAAGCTTTCTTCGATAAGTGTAAATTCCAAATGCGGTGTAGGATCACCGCACAAAGGGCGACTCAAACGTCGCAAAGGCCTCGGCTTGGGCGTCTTTGTCGCTCACCACAGGCGCATCCAGGCCCCAGTCAATGCCCAGGTCCGGATCGTTCCACAACAAGGCCCCTTCAGACTCAGGGTGATAGAGGTTGGTGCACAGGTAATGAAACACGGTGTCGTCTTCCAGGGTGGCAAAGCCGTGGGCAAACCCCGGGGGGATGAAAAACTGCCACCTGTTCTCGGCGGTCAACAAGGCTGCGTGGTGTTGTCCAAACGTCGGACTGTCTTTGCGTACATCCACCGCCACATCCAAGACCTTCCCCTGCACCACACGCACCAATTTGCCTTGGGCGTGCGGAGGCGCCTGAAAATGCAACCCACGCAACACGCCTGCTTTCGAACGACTCTCGTTGGCTTGAACAAAACGAACCTCCTCCCCCACAGCTTCGTCGAATGCACGTTGATTCCACGTTTCCGAGAAAGAGCCCCGGGCGTCTCCGAAAACGCGCGGACGCACGAGCAACAATCCTTCCAAAGGGGTGGTTTGGACTTCCATCAATCTTGAGAAAGCAGCACTTGATACGTCAACCACAACGACGTGAACGTCGTCACCAATTGGGCCACCGGCGACACATCGGCCAAGACCTCCCTGACCACCTGAGGGTTGGATTCGACATAGATGATGTCGTTGGCTTGAACAATGGTTCGTGCAGCTTCCAAACCGTCCACGGTGCTCAAATCCATGTGGTACACGAGGTTGTCCTCGCCGCGCTGACGAATGAGTTTGATTTGTTTGGAGCGTCCACGCTGGCGGATGCCTCCGGCCTGGGCCAACGCTTCGATGACGGTTGTGTTTTGGTTCTGGAGCGTGATGACCGTCGCCTGCCCAGCCTCCCCGGGAAACACAAGAACACGGTTGTTCACCACCTGAAGCAACGCATAGGGGTCGACGTATTCCGACTCATACGCCGCTTCAATTTTGCGCTCCGCCTCATCCAGGGTCAAGCCTGCAAGCATGACCGCGCCCACTTCCGGCAGTTCTACCGTGCCGTCGAGTTCCACGCGGTACGTGAACATGGCGCGCTGTTGCTGCTGGAACAGGTTGTTGGCACCTTGGTTGTCCGCTGCGGAACCTGCAGTCATGGCCATCAAGCGTTGACCGCGGTTGGAAAACAACTGCAATTGCAAACGGTCGTTGGGCGCAAGCGTGTAGGCTTCGTGTTGGGTGTCGCTCAGCGAGTCAAACACGTGGTCTGCCTCCGTGCGAAACATCAGGTCTTGGTTGACGGTGCACCCGACAAACAAGACCCCCAATCCAAGGGCTGTTACCAATCTCCACATGAGGCCGAAGGTACGGCTATCTTCGCAGCGTGTTGACCTGCGACCACCATCGATTGCGCGCCATGGAATTGGCCGATGTGCAAGCCTTGCACTCCTGGGAAAATGCCAGTGAGGACTGGTGGATGGGCGCCAGCGTCTTGCCCGTCAGCGTGGAGGCCATGACCCAATTTGCCACGGGCAACCACGACCTGTACCGCGATCGCCAATTGCGCTGGATGCTCGACACCCGCGACGCACCTGGTTCGCCGTGGCGCACTGTGGGGGCGCTCGACTTGTATGACTTCGAACCACGGCAGCTACGGGCAGGTGTGGCTGTGCACATCGATGTCTCCGAAAGACGTGCGGGCCATGCGATCGCGGGCTTGGCGCTTCTGCGTGACCATGCTTCGTCTCATTTGGGCCTGAGGCAATTGTACGCGGAAGTCCCGGCCCACCACGACGCCTCGTTGGGGTTGTTCCAGCGCGCGGGCTACCGCACGACGGGACGCCGTGAACAGTGGATTCGGACCCCTCAAGGAGGCTGGAGCGATGTGGTCACCTTGCAGCTCTTTTTGGCCGGTGATTGCAGTGAAAAGGAAGAAACATGAGCAAAAAAGGCGTTCTCACAGGAGGATTGTTGGTCCTCGGTCTTGGTTTGGGGCTCTCGGTGCTGGCGTGGAACCGCTGGATGGCCGGCACGTGGACCGACCAAGACGTCACGGTGGAACTGTGGCCCGGGGACAATGCCGTGCAACACCTGGCCCGGCTCGAGGCGCAACTCCCCCCCTCCGGTCAGCGTATCCTTGACCACGTGGAGATGAGGTCATGGGAAGGCCGTTTGAAAGCCGGCCGCTATCGCTTTCCAGCGGGTGAATCCGTGAGGAACAGCGCCGCACGACTTGTGACGGGCAACCGAGAAGCCGTGAAGGTGGTCGTCCGGGCAGGGCGAGATGTCGGACCCGTTGCGGGGACCGCCACCCGGCGCATTCACGCCGACAGCATCGAGGTGGCGAACATGCTTGCGCAAGATTCCATGATGTGGCGGGTGCTTCCCAACACCTATGAGATGTGGTGGGAAACCGATGCCCAAGCGCTGGGCGAAAGACTTCTACTTGAGCACGCGCGGTGGTGGAATGAAGATCGCGTGGCTGCGGCCAGAGCCCAAGGATTGTCGCCCAAGGAAGCCACGGTGTTGGCCTCCATCGTGCAGGCAGAGACTGCAGTGATTTCTGAGGCGCCAGCGGTGGCAGGCTTGTACCTCAACCGGTTGAACAAGGGCATGGCCCTGCAAGCAGACCCCACCCTCATTTTTGCCCTTGGAGACCCGTCCATTCGCCGGGTGTTGGATGTGCACAAAGAGGTGGATTCGCCGTACAACACTTACAAACACCGCGGACTGCCTCCCGGGCCGATTCGGTATGTGGACCCGCGCTATCTGCAGAGCGTCTTGCATCCCGCCGAACACGCATTTTTGTACATGTGCGCCAAACCGGGAGGCGATGGTACCCACGATTTTGCGCGGACCTACAGAGAACATTTGCGCAACGCCCGCGCTTACCAAAGCTGGTTGAACAAGCAACGCATTTACCGTTGAGCAAACACATCCAACACGCCCTGTGGGGCACGTTTTTGGTGGGTTGCTGTTGGGGCATGAATGCCCAAGCGCCCTTCAACCTGACCGACCAAGTGGCCAACGCGTTTCGCACCGAGACGCCTCCCCAACTCGATGGCTTGCTTCAAGAGGACATTTGGCAAACCTCGCCAAGTGCCACGCATTTCACCCAAAGCCGACCGTTTCCGCAAAGTGCCCCCACCCACCGCACCGAGGTGTGGATTGCCTACGACGACCAAAACTTGTACATCGCTGCACAGATGCACGACACCGCGCCGGATTCCATCCTGCAGCAGTTGAGTGTGCGAGATCAGGTGGAAAATTCGGACGAGTTTGGCATCTGGTTCAGCCCGTACAACGACGGCATCAATTCGGTGGGCTTCAGCACCACGCCACGGGGGTCGTTGAACGACTTCATAATGAACGCCCAAGGATCGGACGATGCGTGGAATGGGGTTTGGGAGGTGCAAAGCCAAATCCACCCCGGAGGCTGGTCCACGGAGATTCGCGTGCCGTGGAGCCAATTCCGCATGCCCACCTTGCCTGAGGGTGTGGGACAAGAATGGGGCATGAACATTTGGCGTACCGTGCGCCGTTCGCGGGAAGAAACCGTGTGGAACGCCCTCGACCCCACCATGAACGGCATGGTCAACCAAGGCGGTGTGCTTCGAGGCATCCAAGGCGTGGACACCCCCCCGAGAATCGCCTTGTTCCCCTACGTCAGCGCCTACGCGACGACCGCCGTGGATGACCAAGGTGACCGACAATGGGCTGCGCCCGTCAACGGCGGCCTTGACGCCAAAGTCGGCATCGGCGATGCATTCACTGTGGACATGACCTTGGTCCCCGACTTTGGCCAGGTGGTCACGGACAACCTCGTGCTCAACCTCAGTCCATACGAGGTGCGCTTTGCCGAAAACCGCCCCTTCTTCTTGGAGGGCACCGACCTGTTCAACAAAGGCGGCTTGTTCTACAGCCGACGCGTGGGTTCGGAAGGGCAACTTTTCAACGCCACCAAATTCAGTGGCCGAACAGCCTCGAGCACAGGCATCGGCGTCTTCCAAGCGTTCGCCCGAGACACCACCGACGGGAGCAACGCACTGACCTCCTACAACGTGACCGTGGCAGACCAAAACCTGCCCAACAACGGGTTCATCACCCTGCTCAGCACGAACACCCTCCGTTCTGAGGACGGGCGCGACGCCTACGTGCAAGGCACGGAATACAGCTTCCGCAACAAGGCCAACAGCTGGTCTCTCACCGGAAATGCGGCGAGAAACACCATGGCCCAAGGCGACACCTCCGCCCACGATGAGGGGTACCGTTGGGGCATGAATGTGTCCAAAACGTCAGGTCAATTGCGAGGCAGTTTGGGACACTACCGCGAGTCAGAGAACTACAACCCCAACGACCTCGGCTACTTGGCTGCGCCCAACGAAATTGTCACGTTTGGCAACGTCGAATACGGCATCTACCAACCCTTTGGCGCCTTCAACCGCATGTGGTGGTCTCTGGATGCAGAAATCAACCACCTCTTTGCGCCGCGGGCTTACAGCAACACCACGTGGGGCGCGGAATGGGCCGCGGTGTCCAATACGTTTTGGTTCAACAAATTCGAATTGGAAGGGCAGCCGCGAAACGGAAAGGACTGGTTTGCCTCACGCTTGGATGCCATCCCCTTTGAAACGCCTCAATGGACGTCTGCGGAGTTCTTGACGTCCACAGATTACAGGCGCGCCTTCGCTTTGGATGGATTCATCAAACACAGGTGGCGTCCCGACACCCCGAACTGGGATGAATTTTTCCTTCGCCTCGCGCCCCGCTTCCGCTTCAGCGACCGGTTGAGCGCAGACTACGTGTGGAGCTGGCAAGTGCGACACAACGAGCGCGGCTGGGCCTCTCTGGAAGAAGATGACTTTGGAGGGCCTGTGAGTTTGTTTGGGCGCCGTGAGAACACGAGTCACACCCACGTGCTCAATGCGAGTTACATCTTCAACCCCACTTCCAGCTTGTCCGCCCGCATCCGGCACTATTGGAGTGTGGTGGACTACCACCAGTTTTATGAACTGAACGCCGACGGCAGCCTCAATTCAGACACGCCATTCAACGAGCTGCTGATCGACGAGGCCACGGGCACGTCAAGCCGCGACCTGAACTACAACGCCTGGAGTGTGGATCTCGTCTACCGCTGGATTTTCTCTCCGGGAAGTGAATTGAGTGTGGTGTGGAAGAACACCCTCAACGAGGCAGGTACCAACCTCCCGGAAGGGTATTGGAACAATTGGCAAAGCATGCTGGAGGAAGGGTTCACCAACTCCGTCTCCATCCGCGCCCTCTATTTCCTCGATTACAGCTTGATCCAAAACAGGCGCTGAACTCGCCCATTTACGGCCAGGTGAGGCTGCGCTCCCAAGTCGTCGTGTTGCCTACCTCGTCCGTGACTGTCAGGGTAACGGGACACGCCACACCCCTCGGGTGGATTGCGTCGGAAGCCTCGTACGTGAGCATGTTTCGTTTGGGGTCCCAAACCGCACGAGCCCATTGGCCTTGGATGCGCAACTCCACGTCTTCGATTCCAGCCAGCGCGTCCTCGAGGAACCACACCGCGTCGCCTGAAGCCACGAGCGGTGTGCCACTGTGGTACGGAAGCACACGGGGCGCCACCGTGTCCCGTTCGAGGGTCCACTCCCCGCCTCGTGGAAGATCGACCTCCCACGCTTCATCCAGCCATGAGGCAACCACGGCGCGCGCCACGTCCCCGCCCTCCTTGCGCTGAACCGCCAACCATCGGTCGGAGGGCAAGGTATCGCGTGGCAAAATGGACCACGCCCCTTCCCACACGGTCACCGACGACGGCACAGGCCATTGGGCTTGGAGGGATTTGCGGTAGGGAACCTCGGTGGGCTCCAGGGCGAGCGTACGGCCATTGTCCCGGACAAACGCGCGCATGGTTTCAGATTCAAAAAACGTTCCTGCCTTCCAGGCAAATTCAAAACGCCCATGGCGCTCGGTTCCGGCAAGACCTGGTTCAACCTGCCATTCGCCATGGTCTTGCGCGCCCAAATCGTCGCACCACGGGTCAGACGGCATCTCTGGCTGTCCACCCACCAACGGCACGTCCATGGAAACGCTGTTGCCTGCCGCATCCGTCGCCTCGATGGAAAGCACGGCGTGCTGCCCGGCAGCAAGCTCCACCCAACCCGCACTTGCCGGCGTTTCGTAGATGCCCAAGCGGTTGGTTGGAAAGCGATGCAGCCGATGTACTTGGTCGCGAGTCGAGGACCACACCGGATAGAATGCATGGGCATTCATGTCCTTGTTCACCCCAAAATCCAACTCTCCCCACGACGCACGATGCGTCAACAACACCTCCGACCCCTCTTCCACAATCTCGGCTTCCAACGTCCGCAAGCCGCAAATGTTGGACGCGCCGTCCAGCAAGTCGTACCCCTCGACTGAGAATCGAACCTTGCTTTTCAGACTCAGTGTGTCTGAAGCGGGCAGGGACACGCGGTACCAATCGGTTGCCGACTCCACCCACAGCGCGGGAAGCACAGGTGGCCTGGTGTCCACCTTGTCCAACCACCCGTCAAGGGGATTCAAGGGGTGCTGGTTGGCCGTCGACCGGATTTCAAAATGAAGGTGCGGTCCTCCGCTGCCCCCTGAGTTGCCGCTCCACCCCAACGTGTCGCCCGCTTGGAAATGCAATCCTGCGGAGGCCGGAGGCGACGCATCCAACCCCAACGACCGAACCGCATACGTTCGCTCCACGGCCCAAGACTGGACTTTGGGCGCGAACCGTTGCAAGTGCGCGTACACGGTGGTCACCCCGTCAGGTCCGTCGAGGTACAAGGCATTGCCGTAGCCCCATGGCGACATCTTGACGCGAGACACTTGACCGTCGGTTGCGGCAATCACCACCAAACCCTCGCGCCCTTCCGTTTTGAGGTCCACGCCCGTGTGGAAGTGGTTGCCCCGCAACTCGCCAAAATTGCCACTCAGCATCGGCTCAATGCGAAGCGGGTCGGACCACGCGTGCTGTGCTTTGAACTGCGCGGCCCGTGTTGTTTTTTGGGCCAGTGCACTTTTTGTGCCAGTTGAAACAATGAAACACAACACACTGATGCACAATTTTTTCCAAAATCTCAACGAAGAGAACGCCCCCCAAGTGAGTAAGGCCGCGGAATCAAGACAAATTGCAGTGCGCATGGTGTAAAACTACATGTGCCACCCCCGAGCATGTTGCCTTTCGTCACGTACTTTTGTTCACGAGCTGTTCCCATGTCCAACCCTCAACAACAACTCTCCTCATTGACTGACGCCGTGAGCCGTCTGCTCGACGCATACACGGGTCTGAAGGATCGCAACCGAGAGTTGCAACAGAGACTGGAGGCCACCGAGGAGGCATTGAACAAGGAACGACAGGACAACAGCCACATTCACAATCAATCTTACCCCTCGCCCCAAGACTCATCCTTGACTGCAAGTGAGCTGGACGCGCTGGTGGAAGAAATCGACAATTGCATCGCCCTTCTCAAATCTTGAGAATCGACACCATGGAAACACTCGACGTCAAACTTGGAGGACGCTCATATCCCCTGACCCTCTCCCCTGAAGAGGTCGACGTCGTGCGTGCTGCTGCCGAGGCCGTGGAGGCCCAAATCGCGCAGCTCAAGTCCCAATATGCCATCACCGATCGCATTGACTTGATGGCCATGGCCGCCTTACAAATCGCCGTCCAAGCCCAAACGAATGCCCCGCAACCTGCCAAGGGCAGTGCGGATGCTGCGTGGTCTGGCGCCGAAGTCGAAGACCTTCTCCAACGCATTCAGAAGGCACTTGAGGGATGAGCCGCAAGGCCCAACTTCACACCCCATGAACCCCATACTCGCCGCAGCCGCCGGACTCCTTCTCGGAGGAGGCGCAGGCTACTTTCTCTTCATGCGCGTGTTGACTGGCAAAGCCGAAAGCATTGTCCGCGAAGCCGAACTCCGCGGAGAATCCATCAAGGAAAAGAAAATCCTTCAAGCCAAGGAGAAATTCATTGCGCTGAAGGAAAAGCACGCCAACCAACGCAAGGATTTGGACCGCAAACTGAACGAACGCGAGGAGCGCATCAAGCGCACCGAATCCAACCTTCAGCGGACCATTGACCAGAACAAAAACGCCGACCGCCAACTCAAGAAGGACCAAGAGAAGCTTGACCAACGCCTCAACGCGTTAGAGAAGAAGCAAAAAGACCTCGATGCCGACCACAAAAAGGCCATTGATGCCTTGGAAAAACTCAGTGGCATGACGGCCGACGATGCCAAGTCGGCCATGGTCGAGCAAATCAAGACGGAAGCCCGTGGCATGGCCGCAAGCCAAGCCCAGGACATCATCGACGAAGCCAAAGAGCGCGCCAACGCAGAGGCCAAGAAGATTGTCATCCAGACCATTCAACGTGTCGCCACCGAGCACAGCGTCGAAAACAGCGTCTCGGTCTTCCAAATCAAAAACGACGACGTCAAGGGCCGCATCATTGGCCGAGAAGGACGGAACATCCGCGCCCTCGAGGCCGCTACCGGGGTTGAGTTCATTGTGGACGACACGCCAGAGGCCATCATTTTGAGCTGCTTCGATCCTGTGCGTCGTGAGATTGCGCGCCTCTCCCTGCACCAGCTCGTGACGGACGGCCGCATTCACCCCGCCCGCATCGAGGAGGTTGTGGCGAAGGTCACCAAAAAGATCGAGGAAGAAATTGCCGAGACGGGCAAGCGCACCGTGATTGACCTGGGCATTCACAACATGAAAGGCGAACTGGTTCGCATGGTGGGACGGATGAAGTACCGCTCGTCTTACGGACAAAACCTGTTGCAGCACAGCCGCGAAGTGGCCAACCTCTGCGCCACCATGGCAGCAGAACTCGGATTGGACGCCAAAGCAGCGAAGCGTGCGGGCCTCCTGCACGACATCGGCAAAGTCAGCGACGAAGAGAGCGAATTGCCGCATGCGCTTTTGGGTATGAAAATCGCCGAGAAAGCGGGAGAACGCGCCGACGTGTTGAACGCCATCGGTGCGCACCACGACGAAATCGAAATGACCTCGCTCCTCTCCCCCATCATCCAGGTTTGTGACGCCATCAGCGGCGCACGTCCAGGGGCACGACGGGAGATGGTCGAAGCCTACATCCAGCGCCTGCGTGACCTCGAAAACTTGGCCCTGGAATACCCCGGAGTGACCAAGTCGTACGCCATCCAAGCAGGACGCGAGCTTCGCGTGATGGTGGAAAGCGATCAGGTCAGCGACGACCAGGCCGACCAGTTGTCCTTCGACATCAGCCAGCGCATCATGAATGAAATGACCTACCCCGGTCAGGTCAAAATCACGGTCATCCGTGAGCGCCGCGCGATAAGCATCGCACGCTGATGGCGGCCAAGGGCCGCACGCCCTTGTGGGGGGCTTCGCTGAGCTGGCAAAGCCTCAATGTTTTGCTGCAGGTTATTCTGCAGCTCGTCTACATCCGCATCCTCGCGGAGCTTCTGACCCAGGAGGACTTTGGCATCATGGCCATTGCCCTCATCGTGGTCGGTGTGGTCGAAATCTTTGCGCAAGTGGGCATCGGGCCCTCGGTGGTGCAGTTCAATGACTTGGAGCCCAAACACATCGCCTCCGCATGGTGGTTCAGCGCTGGGCTGGGTTTGCTGTTTTTTGGGATGATGTTCGTCCTCGCCCCTGAGGTGGCCCATCACTACGGGGAGCCAACCCTGCGTCCTGTGTTGCGTTGGATTTCCTTGAGTTTCGTCATTTCGGGTTTCAGCGTGGTGTCCCGCAGCCTGCTCGTGCGAGACATGAACTTCAAGACCTTGACGGGCTGTGCCCTGGCCGGCATGGTGGTGGGCAACTTGATGGTGGGCCTGACCTTGGCGTACAATGGCGCGGGGGTTTGGGCTTACGTCAGCGCGCTGTTGGTCCAAAACGCAGTCCTCAGCCTCGGCTACCTCTGGTTCGCCCGCGTCCCGCTGACGCTCGGATTCAAGCTTTCGCGCATCCGACAATTGCTGGGGTATGGCTTCCGCAGCACCGCCTTCAACCTCTTGACGTACGCCGCCGCGAAAGTTGACCTGTACTTCGTGGGTGAAAAGATGACCACGGGCCAAACTGGCCTGTACGACCGCGCCGTGCACCTCATGGGGCAACCCATCACGGTGCTGGGAAAACTTGGCGACAGCGTGCTGTTCAGCGGGCTCTCGAGCATCCAAACAGACGAAGACCAAATGCGTCAGGTCACCCTGCGCGCCATGCACTTGGTCGCCTTGGTCACCATCCCGCTTGCCTCGGCCTTGGTGGTTCAAGCCGAGGGCGTGACGTGGCTGTTTTTGGGCGACCCCTTCGCAGAGGCCGCCCCCGTGGTCCAAATCCTCTTTGCCGCGGTGGCCTTCCGTGCGTTGACCAAACTGGGCGACGCCAACCTTCGGGCCCTTGACGGATTGCGTGCAGGCATCGGCATCAAACTCGTCTTTTTCATCGCGGTCGGTGCCGGTGTGTTTGCCGCACTCGAACGGGGCTTGGACCTGCAGGGTGCAGCCTGGGCGGTCGTGGCTGCCTCCTGTCTGCAGTGGGTGCTAACCACGGGTTGGGTCATGCGCAGGCTTGGACTTCACCTTGCCCAGCTGGGCACCGCCCTTCGCGCGGGCATCGGCCTCTCATTGCTCACCACCGGCACCATGCTTGCGTTGTCCCTGACGTGGTGGCAAGAGGCTGCATTGGCTGCAGCGCTGGGTGCATTGATGTTGCTTCTTTTGCCTGCTTGGATGGCACCGGCATGGACCGACCCCCAAGGAACGTTGCGCGCCTCGTTGGGCCGACGGATCCCCGCCCCCTTCCGGTCACGTTGGGGCGCCTGACCCATTGAACTTTTGACCCTCGAACGGCGTTGATGAGGTCATGAACATGACAACTACCTTCGCATCGGCTGCATTCGCGGTGCTTGGCGCCGCGGGTCTTGTGGCTTGGAATACGTTCAACGCCAACGTTTGGCATCAACCTGCACCCGCTGTGGCTTCATTCTACGACCTCCGCGCCGAGACTTTGGAAGGCGACGACTTTTCCTTCGCAGACCTCAAAGGCAAGCGCGTCCTCATTGTCAACACCGCATCCCGTTGCGGTTACACGCCTCAATACAAACCCCTCGAAGAGTTGCACAACCGCTACAAGGACCAGGGCCTTGTGATTCTCGGATTCCCTTGCAACCAATTCGGCATGCAAGAACCCGGTTCCTCTGGGGACATCCGTGAATTTTGCACGCGCAACTACGGGGTCAGCTTCCAAATGATGGGCAAGGTCAAAGTCAAAGGCGACGACCAACACCCGGTCTATGCATGGTTGACGCAAAAGGCGCTCAACGGCTCAGGCGACCACAAGGTGCGCTGGAATTTCTCCAAGTTCTTGGTCAATGAAAAGGGCGAATTGGCCGCAGCCTTGGGCAGCGGTGCCGACCCCCTGGGCGAAGAGATCATTGCCTTTGCCGAAGGCAAGTGAGGCTGGATTCACTGCATGAAAAAGGCGCCCCGCGGGGCGCCTTTTTTCTTGTCCTGTTTCGCGGGAAACTCACTCTTCGCAGTACGTTCCGTACACGAGCAAGAAATCAAGCAAGTCGTTCAGCTGCACGAGGCCACTTCCGTCGAGGTCTCCAGGGCATGAGCTGCCTGTGAGGTCAAACTCACACGACCCATCGTCATCCGTGGCCGCCTCGTTGTAGTTGTTGGCCAAGGCGTAGGTGCAGCCAAGAACTTCACACGAGCCATCGTCGTCCGTCGCCGCAGGGTCGTAGTTCGTGGCGTCGGGGTTGGTGCAACCCAAGACTTCGTTTTCATCACAAACCCCATCCCCATCGGCGTCGTTGACGCACGTGCCGTCGCAGTTCAGTCCAGGCTCAGGGAATTCACACGATCCGTCGTCCAACGTGGCGTCTTCCTCGTAGTTGCACGCCGTGGCATCCGTGCAACCGGCCACCCCAAACACGCACGAGCCGTCGTCGTACTCTGCCGCTGGATTGTAGTTGATGGCCTCTGCATCCGTGCATCCACATGCGTTTCCGAACCCATCTGCGTCGAACGTGCCGGCACCAGAGAATGTCCAGCTCAACTTGAAATCTTCTTGTCCGTCACCTTCTGGGAAGATTTGGGCGTTCACGGTGCCAAGCAACGCACCTTCGGTTGTGATTTGCATGACCAACACACGACCCTCCTCTCCGGCGTTCGCATTCGTCGCCGGTCCTGCCACGTACCAAATGCCGCCCACGGCATCTGAAATGTCCAAGTCTGCACCTCCAGTCGTGAAGAAATCCGCAATGGTCAACGGTGCCTCCACCGACTCGGCCAAGTCTGGATTGACAGAGCCCGACGCAGCTTCAGATGCGGGTCCTGTCAAACCGATGGTTGCGTAGGAATCGTCGGCCATTTCGGGGTAGAGGTCCACAAAGGCTGCGGCCAAACCAGAGGCATTCCAAGACGTGTTCAATTCGCTGTTGTAAATGCCGGCAGGAGCCTGGATGCTCAAGGCCTCTTCATTGTTCCCGTAGACCGCACTGAGTTTGTCGGTTGCGTTGACCATGTTCACGTAGAACCGGTACGTCGTGGCACCTGACTGCACCGCCGCGGATGCCTCGACACTCAGCGTGTAAGCCGGAGCGTCCTCGCCGCCACAATCGCAGTACACACAAGATCCATCGTCCTGGGTGGCAGCCTCGTCGTAGTTGCATGCAAAGGCATCCGTGCAACCGAGCACGTCAAAGACACAGGAACCATCGTCGTAATCGGCGTTGGGATCAAAGTTCACCGCTGCGTCATCTGTGCAACCGCAGGACACGGTGGGTTCTTCTCCGCCAAACTCTCCAACCCCATCGAAGGCCACGTTCAACTGTTGTTGATCGGCGCCCACACCGAGGGGGAAGACCTGGTAGCTGATTTGGCCTGACACGTTGCCTGACGTCGTCACTTGCATGATCAACACGCGGCCATTGGCATCGGTCAACCCATTGGACGCCGTGTTCAAGATGTACCACGAGGCACCCGTCAAGGTGTTGCTCAACAACGAGGTGGCCCCGTCATTCAAGAAGAAAGGCGTGATCATTTGGTTCGCGTCTTCCACGATGCTGGGGTCTGCGGCACCAGCCTGACCTGAGGTGGAAGCCGGCCCTTCCAATCCAATGGTGGCATAGGTGTCCGCCGCGAGCTCAGGGAATGCCGGCAAGAACGCGGGGTTGATGCCCGACGCGTTCCAGCTTGAGTTCAAGGAGCTGTTGAACACTCCTTCGGGGGCACTCACCTCCAAGGTGGACTCGTCGTTGCCAAACACCGCGCTGAAACGGTCGCCCGCATCCGGAAGGGTCACGTAGAAGCGGTAGGTCGTCATGCCTGAAACCACTGCTGGGGCTCCCTCAACCACCAAGGTGTATGGTGTGGGTGGACGCTGGCAAGAACAGAAGTCGCACGAGCCATCGTCCTCCGTGGCTTCGGCATTGTAGTTGCACGCCAAAGCATCCGTGCAGCCCGACACCACACAAGAGGTGTACTCGCACGAGCCGTCGTCCTCTGTGGCTTCGGCGTTGTAATTGCACGCCATGTCATCCGTACAACCCGATACCACACATGAGGTGTACTCACATGTGCCGTCGTCCTCTGTGGCGTCGGCGCTGTAGTTACAGGCATCGGGGGCCGTGCATCCAAGCACTTCGATTTCGTCACAAACCCCATCCTCATCGTCATCGTTGAGGCAGTTGCCCTCGCAGTCCAAGTAGTCCTCTTCAGGATAAGTGCAGGTGCCATCTTCCACCGCCGCCGAGGGATCGTAGTTGCATGCGTCAGCGTCGGTGCATCCCTCCTCCACTTCATCACAGATGCCATCGCCGTCGGCGTCGTTCAAGCAATTGCCCTCGCAGTCCAAGAGCGGTTCCGCAAACTCGCATGATCCGTCGTCCACCGTGGCGTCTTCCTCGTAGTTGCACGCCTCCGCGTCTGTGCATCCCGCCACATCGAAGAGGCAAGAACCGTCGTCGTAGGTGGCCTCCGGATCGTAATTGCTCGCGGCATCGTCTGTGCATCCGCATGCCACAGTCGGCTCGTCTCCTCCGAAGATGCCTTCTCCGTCAAACGCCACATTCAACTGCTGCTGATCCGCTCCGAAGCCGAGTGGGAAAACTTGGTAGCTGATTTGGCCTGAGACGTTGCCTGCCGTCGTCACCTGCATGATCAACACGCGGTTGTCGTCGTTGGCGAGGCCGTTGGAAGCCGTGTTCAACACGTACCAGGACGCCCCAGTCAAGGTGTTGCTTTCCATCAACGTGGCTCCGTCGGTCAGGAAAAACGGCGTGATCATTTGGTTCGCGTCTTCCACGATGCTGGGGTCTGCGGCACCCGCCTGTCCTGAGGTGGAAGCCGGCCCTTCCAATCCAACCGTGGCGTAGGTGTCCGCGGCCAATTCTGGGAATGCGGGCAAGAACGCGGGGTTGACGCCCGACGCGTTCCAGCTCGAATTGAAGGTGCTGTTGTACACCCCGTCAGGTGCGCTCACCTCGAGGTTGGATTCGTTGTTGCCAAACACCGCGCTGAATCGATCGCCTTCGTCAGGAAGGGTCACGTAGAAGCGGTAGGTCGTCATGCCTGCAACCACTGCAGGTGCCCCTTCCACCACCAAGGTGTAGGGTGTGGCCGCACGCTGGCAAGAACAAAAATCACACGACCCATCCTCTTCCGTGGCCGCCGCATCGTAGTTGCATGCGAGTTCGTCGGTGCAGCCAGACACGACGCATGACGTGAATTCACACGACCCATCGTCTTCGGTCGCTTCTTCGTTGAAGTTGCACGCCATGGCATCCGTGCACCCCAAAACGGCCTCGTCACCTCCGCCGAAGGTGCCGGCACCGTCAAACGCCACACTCAACTGCTGTTGGTCCGCGCCAATTCCGAGAGGAAAGACCTGGAAGTTCATTTGGCCTGACACGTTGCCGGAAGAAGTCACCTGCATCAACAAGACGCGCAAATCTGAATCGGGCAATCCGTTGGAAGCGGTGTTCAAAATGTACCACGAGGCGCCGGTCAGGGTGTTGCTCAAAAGCGACGTGGCTCCATCGTTCAAGAAGAACGGTGTGATGGGCTGGTTGCTGTCCTCCACAATGCTGGGATCGGCCGCGCCCTCCAGTCCTGAGGATGATGCGGGACCTTCCAAACCAATGGTAGCGTAGGTGTCGTCCACCAATTCCGGGAACACCGGCACAAACGCGGGGTTGATGCCCGACGCATTCCAGCTCGAATTGAAAGTGCTGTTGAATGCCCCTTCAGGCGCTTCAACAGAGAGCGTGTACTCGTTGTTGCCAAACACGGCACTCATTCGGTCGGATGCGTCGTTCATGTTGACGTAAAAACGGTACTGCGTCATCCCCTCCGTGACGGCCGGCGTGGCCTCTACGGTGAGCGAAAAATCTTGGGCGAATCCAAGCACGGAGACGCCAATCGTCGCCACGAGGGCGCAGCAGGCAGTCTTGACAAAGCGAGAATGAATCATGCGAATGAAGATTAAACCGGTGTAATGGTCTACCAAAATCGGGATTCTTCCGGTCAAACCCCAAACATTATACAAGTAAATCCGGTTTTGGTCTCTTGAGGTTTCGCACAAATCGTCCTGCGACATTCTGAAAAATTGTGCCCCCCAAGAAAGGCTGTACGTCGTGACGTTTTGGGAACTTTGACATCCTAAATCACACCGCGCGTTTGCGCCACACATTCATCCATGGCTCACATTCACAACTACTCTGCAGGTCCCTGCATCCTTCCCGCCGAAGTGCTCGAACAAGCTTCGCAAGCGGTCAAGTCTTGGGACGACCACGGCCTTTCCTTGGTGGAGATGTCTCACCGAAGCAAAGCCTTCGTGGAAACCATGGACGAATGTCGGGCACTGACCAAAGAACTGCTGGACCTGCCCGATCGTTTTGAAATCCTGTACCTGCAAGGGGGTGCGAGCCTGGGATTCTTGACGGCGGCAATGAATTTCCTACCAGAAGGTGGACAGGCGGCCTACGCCGACACGGGCACGTGGTCGGCCAAAGCCATCAAAGAGGCCAAGCACGCAGGCCACGTCAACGTGGTCACCTCGTCCAAAGACAGCAATTACGACCACATCCCCACCGTCGGCGAGGTTGACGCACAAAACGCGTTCCTGCACATCACCACGAACAACACCATTTTTGGCACACAATACGCGGACATGCCCACCAGCAACGTTCCGTTGGTGGCAGACATGAGTTCCGACATCTTGAGCCGCACATTCGACGCAGAGCCGTTTGCGTTGATTTACGGGGGCGTTCAGAAAAACATGGGGCCGGCCGGTGCCGTGATGTACGCCGTGGACACCGAGAAACTCGGCGCCACGGGCCGGGACATTCCCTCCTACTTGGACCTCAACGTGCACCTCGGCAAAGACAGCATGTTCAACACGCCTCCTGTCTTCTCTGTGTACGCCACCATGCTCACGTTGCGCTGGCTGAAGGCCAAGGGTGGTGTAGCTGCCATCCAGAAAGAGAACGAGGCCAAGTCCGCCCTGCTCTATGCCGAGATTGACCGAAACGCCCTGTTCTCGGGCCACGCCCAAACCGACAGCCGCTCGCACATGAACGTGACGTTCCGCTTGAACGACGACAGCCATGCGGCGCACTTCGACGCCGCGTGGAATGCCGCTGACATCAGTGGCCTCAAAGGCCACCGCAGTGTGGGCGGATACCGTGCCTCGATGTACAATGCCCTTCCGCTCAGCAGCGTCGAAGTGCTCGTCAATGTGATGCGTGAATTTGAACGCACCCACGGCTAACCTTGTTGACCCTACCCATTCCCCATCCTCATGAACATTCTTGCCAACGACGGCATCAGCCCCTCCGGTGAACAAGCGCTCCGCGACGCCGGCCACACTTTGTACACCGAATTTGTCGACGCCGACAGCCTCCAAGCGTTCATCCACGAGCACGCCATCGACGGCATCCTCGTACGGTCGGCCACCAAAGTGCGTCAGCCGTTGATCGACGCATGCCCCACCCTCAAGTTCATTGGACGCGGTGGTGTGGGCATGGACAACATCGATGTGGAATACGCACGAAACCAAGGTCTCACCGTCTTCAACACCCCTGCGGCTTCCTCCCAAAGCGTGGCCGAATTGGTCATGGGACACCTCTTCAGCTTGGCGCGCTTCCAGCACGACAGCAACCGCCAAATGCCTGCGCGCGGCGCGGACGAGTTCAAGGCGTTGAAGAAGGCCTACGGCAAAGGCACGGAGTTGCGGGGCAAGACCCTTGGCATCGTCGGTTTCGGACGCATTGGCCGCTCCTTGGCCTCGTACGCGCTGGGTTGTGGCATGAATGTCGTCGCGCACGACCCCTTCGTGTCGGACGGCGAGGTGTCGGTGACCGTGGGTGGCCAAACCCTTACCATCGACTGTCCCCGTCTGCCCCTCAATGAATTGCTCAGCACCTCAGACATGGTAAGTATGCACGTTCCCGCACAAGCGGATGGCAGCGCCGTCATTGGCGAAGCCGAACTGGCGGCCATGAAGCCCGGTTCGTTCTTGGTGAACGCGGCGCGAGGCGGCTCGGTGGACGAGGACGCCTTGATGGCGGCCCTCAATTCAGGCCACTTGGCCGGTGCAGGCCTGGACGTGTTTGTGGGGGAGCCTGCCCCCCGTGCGGATGTCCTCGCGCACGACAAGCTCGCCCTGACGCCCCACATCGGCGCGGCCACGTCCGAAGCGCAAGACCGCATTGGCTTGGAACTCGCAGCCCAAATCGCGGCCCTGGCATGACGAACCAAGGCCACTTGATGCAGCCCCTGGCCGCGGTGACCCCACCCCGGCACATGGCGCATTTGGTGGCCTCTCGTTCCTACTTGAGCTACGATGACCTCGAGCTTCAGGACAAACTGAAGCACAACCCCTACTCCTACATCCAGGTCATCAATCCCGACGCCTCCCGCGATGTGAAAGTTCCGCGTGGCACGGCCGCCTTTTTTGAGGAAGTCCGTCACGGTTACCAACACTTCAAAGCGCGCGGCTGGCTCGAGGCTGCTTCACAATCCGAGTGGTACGTCTACCGCCAATCGACGGCCGCGCATGCCTGGACTGGGGTGGTGTGCAACCTCGACCTCTCCTTGTGCGCGAACGGTGGATTGAAAACCCATGAAAAGACCTTGGAATCCCGTGAAACGCTCTTTGCGACGTTTCTCGAAACGGTGGGGTTCCACGCCGAACCCATCTTGTGTGCCCGTCCCGACGATGCCCCCCTGGCCCCCGAGGCCGACGCCTTGATGAAGGACGTTGTGGCCGGAACGTCCCACACGGATTTCATGACCGCGGACGGCATCCGCCACGAGATTTGGCGCATCCCGGCAGAGGGAACGTTGGGAAAGCGCATGGCCCAAACCTGGGGCGCACATTCCACCCTGTATCTGGCCGATGGCCACCACCGACTGGCGTCTTCGCAAAGGCTCGCCAAGGCCCGCCCCGATTTGGAAGGTGCGGGGCAGATTTTGGCCTTTGTCGTGCAGGAGAAGGACTTGAGCATTCTTGGCTTCCACAAGGAAATTCGCCGCGTGGACATGGCCATCGAAGCGTTCGAAGACGCCTTGAACCGCATCCCCCACTGTCGTGTGGAATGCGTGGATTCAGGAGCGGTCTCTCCCTCTGAGCCCGGCGAAGTCGTCGTGCATTTCCAAGGACACGCATGGCGCTTGATCCGCGACGCAGACAGTCCCGAGGCCACAGATGCCGACTTTGTGGATGTGCACGTGCTCAAAGGCGTGTTGGACATTCAAGACGCCCGCAACAATCCACGGCTCAAGCACCTCCCGGAACCCTCTCGTCCTGAGCAGGGATGGGTCAGCCGGGCCGCCACGCACCCTGACCGGGTGTTGGTGTTGCTTCACCCCATTCCATTTGGGCACATCCGACACGTCGCGGACCAAGGAAACACGCTGCCCCCCAAGAGCACCTGGGTGGAACCCAAAATCCGAAGCGCCCTGTTCATCCACGAATTCCAGTCTGCATGAGCAAGGTGGCTCAGCGTTTGGAGGAGATTCGGGGCCAAGTCGACGCGTCCGCCTCGAAGGCCGGTCACGATGTGACCTTGGTGGCCGTGAGCAAGACCAAGCCCGACGTCGATTTGATGGAGGCCTACGACGCAGGCCAGCGCGACTTTGGCGAAAACCGCGTGCAAGAACTCGCCGGCAAGGCCGAGCGGCTTCCCAAGGACATTCGGTGGCACATGATTGGCCACGTCCAAACCAACAAGATCAAGGACTTCCTCCCCTTCGTGCACCTCGTCCACGGGGTGGATCGGGTGAAGGTGCTCGATGTCATGCAGAAAGAGGCAGCCAAATTGGGGCGCCAAGTCAACCTTCTGCTTCAAGTCCACATTGCCGAGGAAGCGACGAAGTTTGGGTTTGACCCTAACGAACTGAAAGCGTTGGCATCGCCCAAGGCATGGACCGGCTACCCCAACCTCTGTCCTGTGGGCTTGATGGGCATGGCGACCTTCACCGACGACGCTGAACAGGTGCGTCGCGAATTTGCGTCCCTCGCCTCGCTTCACCAAGACGTCGGGCCCGCCCTCTCCGAGGTGGCACAGTCCCGCGGGGAAGATTGGGGCGTTCTAAGCATGGGAATGAGCGGCGATTGGCCCCTGGCCGTTGAAGAAGGCAGCACCATGGTGCGTGTGGGCAGTGCGATTTTTGGGCATCGAAATCCGCCCCAAGGATGAGCTGGCCGGACCTGCGCAAGCGCTACGAACGCTGGTTTCAAGGATGGCTCGTGTTGGCGCCCGTGGTGGGGTTTGGCAGCACCACCTTGGTCAAAAATCAACTTTACCGGGTGTGGAAAATCACCCATGGCTTGACCGACGGGGTGTCCGCACAAGAAGCCCGCGAGATGGGCCTCACCCCACCCGATTGGTCGGGTGCCATGTGGTACGGCGTTGCAACCATGGTGGTCTTCACCCTGTTCTACGTCATGGCGGCCCGAACGTGGTCGCGCTACACCACCGACGACCTGACCACCAATGAGTGAATGTTCATCTTGGCTTGTCGCCTTGCTCGCGTGCCTCTTGCTGGTCTCGTGTGAAGGAGCGACCTATCTCAACCACCACCTGACCAACCACACCGCCGACACGCTTCAAGTCGGATACCGAAGCGACGAATCCGCGTCGGGTTGGCAAGTGGATACGGTGTGGACACTGGCACCTGGCGAAACCCATGTGCATTACGCAGTGGACTTTTGGGGGAAGTGCCACGACTGCACGCCGTATGAAGTCCTGCCTTATGGTCTGGATTCTCTGTGGGTGGCCAACCGCACGCTCACGGTGGAACTCCTCGATTCTGCCCTTTGGGAAGTGCATGTGGACGAAGGGCTTTCGTGGATTCGCTTTGACCAGCAGCTCGACCTCGTACCTTCCCACTTTGAGTGACCCCATTCTTCTGAATTCCATTTCATGACACACTTTCGCTTGTCCCTCCTGACACTCGCGGCCTTGGGCGCGAGTACCCTTTGGGCCCAAACGCCTTCATCCGTCGAAGCGGCAGAGTACGAACCCAACAGCGACCGCTGGCTTGTCAGCAACGGCAGCAGCATCTTGGTCACGGCCGACGAGGGCGCCTCGTGGAGCACCTTTGGCAGCGGCGGCGCCAACTACGGCATGGAAGTCCTCGGCTCCACCTTGTTTGCCATTCAATCCAACGTCATCCGCGCCTACGACGTGGTGACCGGCGAAGAGTTGGGGTCTGTGGCCCCTGCGGGCGCAGGCTTCTTGAACGGCATGGGAAGCGAAAGCACCGCCGAGGGAGACGTGCTCGTGGTCAGCGACTTTTCTGCGGGCCGACTGCTCAAAATCGACGTCTCGGACCCCACCAACATGGTGGCCACGACCTTGGTCTCCAACACGGGAACAACGCCCAATGGCGTCACCGTGAAAGACGGGGTGGCCACGGTTGTGAACTGGTACGGGAATGCCGATATCTTTCAAGTGGACCTCGCCACCGGAGAACTGACCACATTGATTGACGGAACCGGACTTGGCAACTGTGATGGCGTCGACTGGGCCAATGGCTCCCTTATCGTGAGCTCGTGGAATCCCCAGCGCATCACGCGGCTCTCGCCCGACCCCGACATGCCCGGCGAATGGACGGCCGAAACCGTAGTGCAGGGCAGCCCTCTCAGCAACCCTGCAGACTTGAGCGTGAACACCACCGGCGACCGCTTTGCCGTGGCTTGCAGCGGCAACAACACGGTCTACTTTGGCGAACTCGAATCTCCTTCAAACCTTCGCCCCATTGCACTTCCCGAGGCAGGCGCCTCCCTTCAAGCCGAGGGCGTCGTGCTCGAAGCCGGACAGGCCGGGACCTGGACGGTTCGTGGGTTGGACATGACCGGGCGATTGTTGGGCACCACCTCTGAATTGCCTCACGCTGCAGGCGTTGCCACTTGGACATGGGACCAACTCGGAGCTTGGGCTGCCGGCGCGGCCCTGTTGGACATTCGATTCATTCCTGTCCAAGACGGTGCCTCCTCTTGGCAAACCACGCTGAAGCGGGCTCCCTTGCGCTGAGGCGGTTGCGCGGGGTTGGAAGCCTTTACGCGGGGTCGACGTCGACCTTGACGCGCAATCGTTTCCACCGCGCATCGGCACTGAACTCGTCGAGGTCGGCCTGCAAAAGCGGGCGGTATTGCGAGGGTGCCAAGCTGCGCTCAAACTTCAAGGTGATCTGACGAATGTGTTGGTCGTTGATGCGGGACAGCGCCGGGGTGTCCGGCCCCAAGACGCGCTCCCCAAACCGCTGTTGCAGGCGCGCGGCGAGCACCCCTGCCCCGGCATCCACGCGTTGGGCATCCCCGTGACGCAGGGTCAAGCGCACCATCCGCACGAAGGGCGGGTAGCTGTAGGTTTGGCGTTCCACGAGCTCCCGCCGCACTAAGGCTTCATGGTCGTGGTCCACCACGTGATGGAGCAGCCAATGGTCGGCACTGAAGGTCTGGATGATGACTTTGCCCCTGGCGCCTTCTCCTGACCGGCCTGCGCGTCCTGCGACTTGCGTGAGCATTTGGTAGGCGCGCTCAAACGACCGGAAATCCGGGAACGTGAGCATGCGGTCGGCCGACATGACGCCCACGAGTCCCACGTGCGCGAAGTCGAGGCCTTTGCTGACCATTTGGGTTCCCACAAGGATGTCGTATTCCAAATTGGCAAAGGCTTCCAACAGCTTGGCGTGGGCCGTTTTCTTGCGCGTGGTGTCCAAATCCATGCGGGCCACCCGTGCCGTCGGGAACAATTCTGCGAGTTCCTCTTCAATCCGCTCCGTCCCGAGCCCTTGAGGCTTCAACGCCGTGCTCCCGCAGGAGATGCACTGACTTGGTGCGGGACGCTCGTGGTATCCGCAATGGTGGCAATGCAGTCCGCCCAAGGTCTTGTGGACCACGAGCGGAATGTCGCAGCGTTCGCAGGACGAGGCGTGTCCACATTGGGTGCACTGGTACGCGGGTGCGTAGCCACGCCGGTTTTGGAACAGGATGACCTGCCTTCCCTCCTTCATGGTGGCCTCCATCTCGTCGCGCAGCATCTTGCTGAACCCACCGCGCATGCTCCGCTGCTTGTGTTCCTTGCGCAGGTCCGCCACGAAGATCTCAGGAAGCATGGCGCCCCCAAACCGTTCGGTCAGACGGACGACTTCGATTTGGCCTTGTTGACCCAGCCACTGGGTTTCCACCGCGGGTGTGGCGGAACCCAACACCAGGGGAATGCGCTGACGCACGGCCATCCACAGGGCCACGTCCCGGGCGTGGTATCGCGGCGCCGGGTCGTGCTGCTTGAAACTGGGCTCGTGCTCTTCGTCCACGACGACCAGGCCCAATTTGGGCAGCGGCAGCAACACGGCAGACCGCGCCCCCACAATGAGCTGACCGCCCTTGGGATTCAGCACCGTCATCCACGTTTCTGTGCGCTCCCGGTCCGAGAAGCGGCTGTGGTAGACGTGAACGACATCGCCGAAGAAGCGGCGCAAACGCTCGATCAATTGGGTTGTCAGGGCAATCTCAGGAACCAAGAACAAGACCTGCTGTCCTGCCGCAAGCACCTCGGCAACGAGGTGCGTGTAAATCTCGGTTTTGCCGGACCCCGTGACGCCGTGCAACAGCACCGGCTTCCGTTCGACGAGGCCCGCGTGAATTTCATTGTAGGCTTTTGCCTGGGCGTCAGACAGCACTGGCATCCGCGCGGTGCCCGGCTTGCTCGGACGGGCGGGTTCGCGCTCCTCCACCACCAAGATGCCCCGATCTACCCACTTCTGGACCGTGGAGGCGTCGGTGCGGCTGCGCTTTTGGGCTTGCACCTTGGGAAGCTCCTCTTCTTCAATGACGGTGAGCAACAGGCGCTCCATGGCCACCGCCTTGACCCCGGCCCACGCCAGTGCGGCAGACAGCTCCTCCTCGGCGACGTCGTCGGCCACGCGAACCCAACTCACCATCTTGGGCTTGACGCGCTCGTTCAGCTCTTCCTTGGCCAACGCCAAACCCCGTTGCAACAAGGTGCGGATGGCGCGTTGCGGGTGCTTGATGCCGAGCAACTCTGCACAATCTCGGATGCCCATGTCGTCGCGGACGTGCAAGGCATCGAGCAGCATCATGGACTGTTCATCCAGCCCCGCCTCCGACACGTTCTCGGCATCGGGGTGAAGGACGATGCGCGTGGTGCTTTCAAGTTTCATGCCTGAGGGCAATGCCGCCCCCACCATCTCCCCCAACGAACACATGTAGTGTGTGGCCATCCAGGAGAACATGTCCCGCTGCGAGGTCGTCAACACCGGCGCATCGTCGACCACGGCCTCCACTTCTTTGGCCACATAGCCTTCCGGCGGCGTCTGATGCACTTCCCAAATGACCCCTGTCCATTTCTTGTGGCCGAGGGGCACCACCACACGCGCCCCCACCATGGGCACCTCGTCGTGAGACGAAAACCACTTGTACGTCAAGGTCTTAGGCAGTGCGAGCGGCACCACCACCTCGACAAACGTGGGCGATATGTGGGAAGTTGTGGACACGGAGGGGAAAATTAGGACGCAGCGCCCGCAAACCTCACAGGCATTCGCGTGTTCTTTGAATCATGGCAACGACGATTTCCCCCCTCAAGGTTGGAGACCAAGCTCCTTCCTTCTCCGCTCCGGACCAGAAAGGCAACACACGCACCCTCGAAGAATTCAAGGGATCCAAGCTGGTGTTGTACTTCTATCCCAAGGACAACACCCCGGGCTGCACGGCCCAGGCGTGCAACTTGAACGACAACCTCGCCACGCTCACCAAGGCGGGCTACAAGGTGTTGGGCGTGAGCAAGGATCCCGCCAAATCTCACCTCAAGTTCATCGACAAGTTTGGGCTTCAGTTCGACTTGTTGTGCGACGAAGAATTGCATGTCCACAACGCCTATGGCGTGTGGGGGCTGAAAAAATTCATGGGGCGCGAATACGATGGTACGCACCGCACCACGTTTGTCATCGATGAGAACGGGGTTCTTGAACAGGTGATTGCCAAGCCCAAAACCAAGGCGCACGCAGAAGAAATCCTCCAGCCCGAAGGCTGATTCACGTTCGTCGTTCATTGTTTTTTGTCCAACGTGGACAAAACGCCCCTGCCTCCGTAAGTCCTTTACGGAGTCCCTCAAATACCTTCGCTCAAAACCAATAGACATGGCTGTAAACGCAGACAAAATGAAAGCCCTCCAGTTGACGATGGACCGACTGGACAAGACCTACGGCAAGGGCACCGTGATGAAGCTTGGTGATGAAGCTGTGGAGAAGATCGACGCCATCCCCAGCGGAAGCTTGAACCTCGACCTCGCGCTCGGCATAGGCGGCTACCCCAAAGGACGCATCGTGGAAATCTACGGTCCTGAATCTTCGGGAAAGACCACCCTCGCCATTCACGCCATTGCGGAATGCCAAAAGCAAGGGGGCATCTGCGCCATCGTCGATGCGGAACACGCGTTCGACAAATTCTACGCAGAGAACCTCGGCGTCGACACCGAAAACTTGCTCATCTCTCAACCCGACAACGGCGAACAGGCCCTCGAAATCGCGGACAACCTCATCCGCTCGGGCGCCATTGACTTGCTCGTCATTGACTCGGTTGCAGCCTTGACGCCCCGCGCGGAGATTGAAGGCGAAATGTCCGACAGCTCCGTGGGCTTGCAAGCGCGCCTGATGTCCAAAGCCCTTCGCAAGCTGACGGGGACCATCAGCAAGACGGGATGCTGCTGCATCTTCATCAACCAGCTTCGCGAGAAGATTGGCGTGATGTTCGGCAACCCCGAAACCACGACGGGTGGAAATGCGCTGAAGTTCTACTCTTCGGTGCGTCTCGACATCCGCCGCTCCACCCAAATCAAGGACGGTGATGCCGTTCAAGGAAACCGCACCAAGGTCAAGGTGGTCAAGAACAAGGTCGCTCCTCCCTTCCGCCGAGCCGAATTCGACATCATGTACGGCGCCGGCGTGTCCAAGACAGGCGAAGTCATCGACCTCGGAGTGGATCAGGGCATCATCAAAAAGAGCGGTTCCTGGTTCTCGTACGGTGACACCAAGCTCGGTCAAGGTCGCGATGCGGTCAAGACACTCCTTGCGGACAACCCCGAGTTGATGGAAGAACTCGAAAACAAAATCAAGGAAGCCATCCGGCCCACCCAAGTTGAAGAGGTGATGCCAGAGGAAGCACTTGCATGACCTTCCGCATGTGGAAACAACACATCCAAAGCGGGGTGGCCTTCGGCTGCCTCGCTTTGGCATTTGTGGGCTGCAACGATTCGCAGCCCCCTGCCGAGGACGTCCAAGTCGCTGCACTGGACAGCGCCCAATTCTGGAGTGACCACATCGTCGTCGACCCCACCGATCCAGCACGGTATGTCGACCGTGCTGCCTGGCACTTGCGCCATGGTCGCGTCACGGAAGGATTGTTGGACCTCAACCTTGCGCTTGAGGCAGACTCCACCTACGCTCCAGCGTGGTCA
>Ga0160423_10000161_pt1 | contig 49964 bp, 40 predicted proteins | sample CRUFie14St8metaG_FD_108191 | JGI IMG/M metagenome (GOLD analysis project Ga0160423, IMG submission 108191) | Marine microbial communities from the Costa Rica Dome - CRUD Field 142mm St8 metaG | ecosystem: Environmental > Aquatic > Marine > Oceanic > Photic zone | place: Costa Rica: the Eastern...
GCCAATCGGTTGACTGCTGACGGTAGATTTAGCGTTTGCGTTTTGGAGGCAGGGCCGTCGGATTGGGATCCATTTATTCATATCCCGGCAGGTTTTATGAAAACTTTAGTGAACCCAAAAATAAATTGGCTTTACGAGGCAACACCGAGTGAGTGGACTGGTGGCAGAGTGGTGGCAGTGCCGCGAGGCAAAACACTTGGAGGCTCAAGTTCCATAAATGGACATGTATATAATCGAGGTCAGAGCATGGACTTCGATAGTTGGGCTCAATTGGGGAATTCGGGCTGGGGGTATTCGGACGTATTACCATATTTTAAACGCTGTGAAGAAAAGATAGGTGAGGGTGACCAGCTTTATAGAGGTAGGAGTGGAAATCTAAAAATCACTGACCTTGAATGGCGTCATCCCCTTTGTGATGCTTTTATAAAAGGGGCAAATTCTATTGGGATCCCAACAAACACTGATTACAACGGGGCTAATCAAGAGGGTGTCTCTTACGTGCAACGTACTACATACAAGAGGCGTCGTGTCAGCTCAGCTAGAGCTTTTTTGAATCCCGCTAAATCCAGAAAAAATCTGACAGTATACACCAATGCCCATGTTACTCGAATTTTATTTGAGGCACGACGAGCTATTGGTGTTGAGTTAAAACGAGGAGATATTAGTGGCCAAACTCAACGTATCAGCGCGACGAAGGAAATCATTTTATCAGGAGGAGCAATAAATTCGCCTCAAGTACTTCAGTTGTCAGGGATTGGACCTGCAAGTTTGCTTAACGATCTTGAAATTCCAGTGGTGCATGATTTGCCAGGAGTGGGAGAAAATTTAAGAGATCATTATGCACCTCGCTTTACAGCGCGAGTGAAAAACATCGATACGATCAATGAGAAGGCGCGGGGCTCTAGGCTATGGTGGGAGGTTGCTAAATACTTTCTTGGTGGAAACAGTATCGTGAACCTGAGCCCTACTCTTGTCTATTGTTTTTGGCACTCGGACGAGAATGTTAGGAATAAAGACTTACAGCTTACTTTTACTCCAGCTAGTTATAAGGAAGGCGTACAATCGGAGCTTGATGACCAACCTGGATTTACCATAGCGTCATGGCAACAACGACCTGATAGCAGGGGCTACGTCAGGGCTCGGACATCAAATCCCTTCGACGCACCAGAAATACAGCCAAATTACCTGAAAGAGGAGAGCGACAGAACAGTATTGCTTGCCGGGATGAAGTTAGCGCGAAGATTAATGAGGACGGATGCATTAAAGCCCTATTTTGATTATGAGCAATATCCAGGTGAAAGGGTGCAGTCCGATGATGAATTGCTTCAGGTTGCCAAAGAGCGTGGGACAACTACTTTCCACGTCATGGGAACATGCCGCATGGGGCCGGCATCTGATCCATCTGCGGTAGTCGATGATAATCTATGTGTAAAAGGTATAGAGGGGTTAAGAGTAATTGACGCTTCTATAATGCCTAATATGTTATCTGCAAACCTTAACGCGGCGGTTATGATGATTGCTGAAAAAGGTTCTGATTTAATTTTAGGAAAAACGCCACTCGAGCCAATAGTTATAAACGAGTGAAAACGACCATTATGCCAGAAAATTTTGATTACATAATAATTGGTGCGGGTTCTGCAGGTTGTATTCTGGCAAATAGGCTAAGCGAAAGTGGGAAATATAGTATTTGTTTAATAGAAGCCGGACCTTCGGATTATAATCCTTTTATTCACATTCCAGCGGGCTTCATAAAGACTTTATACAATCCAAAAGTTAACTGGATGTATAAAGCTGAGCCTAGTTATTGGACCGCTAATCGGTCGATAGATGTACCAAGGGGAAAAACCTTAGGGGGATCGAGTTCTATTAACGGTCACATATATAATCGTGGACAGCGGATGGACTACGATAGTTGGGCCCAAAAAGGTAACAGTGGTTGGGGGTACTTTGACGTACTGCCATATTTTAAACGATGTGAACAGAGGATTGGTTATGGAGATGACACTTTTCGCGGTAGAGAGGGGGGATTGCAGGTAACTGACCTCAATTATCAACACCCACTGTGTGATGCTTTCATCGCAGGTGCTGGAGAGCTGGGTATTCCAATTAACAACGACTACAACGGGGCTGTTCAAGAAGGAATATCCTACGTTCAAAGAACAACATACAAAAGAAGGAGAGTGAGTACGGCTAGAGCCTTTTTAAACCCTGCAAAATCAAGGCCGAACTTAGAAATTAAAACAAATGCGTTGGTCTGTAGGGTAGTTGTGGAGAATAAAAAAGCTCTTGGCGTTGAAATTAAAGGAAAAGGAAATCAGAATAACAAAAATTATATTTCAGCTAACAGAGAAGTCATAATATCGGCCGGTGCAATTAATTCTCCTCACTTGTTACAACTATCAGGGGTAGGTTCTTCAGAGTTATTGAAATCGATCGGTGTGGAAGTCATCCACGAACTAAGCGGCGTAGGTGAAAATCTGCGTGATCACTACGCCCCACGCTTTTGCGGACGCGTAAAAAACATAAGTACAATTAACGAACAATCAAAGGGTTTGGCCATGGTAGGGGAGGTAGTGAAGTACTTCCTTGGTGGTAAAAGCATTCTAAACTTGAGCCCTTCAATGGTCTATGGGTTCTGGCACTCAAATCCAGATTTGAAAACGAATGATTTGCAATTTGTTTTTGCTCCTGCGAGTTACAAGCTTGGAAATCACGGGCTATTGGCCGATCATCCAGGGTTTACGGTGGCGGCTTGGCAACATCGACCCGAAAGTAAGGGATGGGTGCGAGCCCGTTCAGCTGACCCAATAGAAAAACCACTGATACAACCAAATTATTTATCGGAGGAGATCGATAGGAAAGTGACGGTAGCAGCAATGAAGCTATCCCGGAAACTTATGCAATCGAACGCGCTAAAACCTTTTTTTGATGGCGAAGAATATCCTGGCACAGAGGTACAGTCAGACGATGAACTTTTAGACGCAGCAAGGCATTGGGGGAGTACGACTTATCACGTTATGGGGACGTGTCGAATGGGGCCAACCAGTGATCCCACAGCTGTGGTTGATGATACATTAAAAGTTCGAGGCATTGAATCATTAAGAGTTGTAGATGCATCTATAATGCCTTCCATGCTTTCTGCTAATCTTAATGCTGGTACTATGATGATAGCGGAAAAAGGAGCTGACTTGATTTTAGGAAAAACTCCCCCCGAGCCTATTATGCTAGCACAGTGATGGTCGACTTGTGTATATAGTAAAAGTAAAAGAAGAATGCTAAACGCCTGATTTTGCAATAAAAGTTGCGCATAGGGAAAAGATATCTATGGTGTCAAAGATAACAAATAACAAAGCTCATTGGTGCGTGCTTTTCGTTTTTTTCGTGCTTGCGGTTTGTTCATCTCGTGCTTTTGCGAATGATCAGTTTACAAATAACACTAAAGATATAACGACGCTAAATAATATTATTGAAACAATAGACGACGAAGAAAAACGGAAAAATTTCCTGAGAAAATTAGAGGAAATCAAAAAGTATTTGGAAGAGGGAAGTGATCGGGCAGCAATCTTAAACAGAAAAGTGAAAGTTGACGAAAATTTATCAAAAGCTACGACCACTTGGCACTTTTTAGATGAATTACAAAATCAAATAGATATATTCCTGAAGGCTTTTGCATCCATCGGTGATAATTTTTCCCAGATAGTTAACTTTCCAGATTGGTTGTTTAAACAGTTCAGCAACGAAGAAAACCGGACATTCTGGCTCGAACTTGCTCTCTTCGGAATTGGTTTTCCTATTCTTATAGCGGTAGTAGCAAAGTGGATAGTTAGTAGTTTATTCTCGTCTACAATAAAAAGATTGAGAGATGCAGAAGTTGACACACTGCAAGAACGAGTTTTAAAGGGCACAATAAGGTTTTTGTTGGATTCAGTAAGCGTGGCTGTAGTCTTAGTCGCAGGGTATACAATACTTGGTATTGTTCCGCGATCACCCTTTTCAGTTGACATAGCTCAATTATTAATAAATGCAATTGCTTTTATTACCGGGGTTAGCGTTATTGCTCGTGCTTTGCTCGCGCCCCATGCTGACCAGCTGAGGCTAATACCAGCTTCTGCGAGAACATCTGCCTATTTATATGTTTGGGCTAGAAGGTTATCCCTAGTGGGGGTTGCAGGCTATACTTTGTCGAAAATTACTTCTTTGACGGCTAATCCAGAACTGACTATTTTAGTCGAAGTTCTATCTGCTCTGATCTTTGCTCTTCTATTAACCATACTTGTCTTGCAAAACCGGGATCTAGTAGCGTTATCAATACGAGGAACCAATAATAATCAAATTAGGTCGCGTCTCGGTGATGTTTGGCACGTACTCGCATTAATATACATTTTTCTTGTTTTTTGTGTCTTCGGTTTTGGAGCGCAAAGCGGGTTTCTTTTCCTAGTAAAGAGTACATCGCTAACTATTTTAGTTGTTTTCGTGGCTGTATTGTTTTCACTTGGATCAAAGCGAGTGATTGATCGAGTATTTAAAATAGATGCGGAACTCAATAAGCGATTTCCGGGCTTGTTGGAACGTAGCAGTGTTTACAGACCCATTATAAGGAAGATTGTAGATGGCATCTTATCCGTAGTTGTAATCTTATCTATTTTCGCGGCTTGGGATGTGAATTTATTTGCGACCATTTCCCCTGAAATCCAAGGCAAAATTCTAGGCGCCGCAGGAACAATTTTAGTCGTGCTCCTTATTTGTGTTGTGGCCTGGGAGTTTTCATCAAGTTACATTGCGAAAATACTCGAAAGGTCGGAAGAACGTGCCTCTTTCGGGCGAGCAGGTAGCCGTAGTCGTACACTCTTACCTCTATTACGAAGGGCCATATTTATAGCTCTTATAGTTTTTGGTGGGCTTATTATTCTCTCTGAGATAGGCGTCGATATCGCCCCGCTTATGGCCGGGGCTGGCGTTATTGGTCTCGCGATAGGCTTCGGATCTCAAGCCCTTGTTAGAGATATAATAACTGGCTTGTTTATTCTCATTGAAGACACCATTGCAGTTGGGGACGTTGTAACAGTAGGAGGGCATACGGGCCTAGTGGAAGACTTGTCTATTAGAACCATACGACTTCGCGATGTTGCAGGAACGGTTCATACAGTTCCTTTTGGCGATGTAACCTCGGTTGAAAACCTGACAAAGGATTTTTCGTATGCGCTTCTAGATATAGGGATAGCTTATCGAGAGGATACTGACACGGTTAGTAGGATTTTGCAGGAGATATGCGAAGATCTGCAGTCGGATGGGGATTGGGGAGAGAAAATTCTAGAGCCTATTCACGTAATGGGTGTCCAAGAATTAGCAGATAGCGCAGTTATTATTAGGTCTAGAATTAAAACTGAACCCATAATGCAGTGGTCTGTTAAAAGAGAATTTCTAAGACGCGTGAAAAAGCGTTTTGATAAAGAAGGTATTGAAATTCCATTTCCTCATACGACAATGTATTTTGGTGAGGACAAAGATGGAAAAGCGCCACCGGCCCAGATTGTGATTGGGGAGAGTTCTTAATTGTCGAAGAGTAAAGACCATTTCCTGGCATCTTAAAATAAGAAAGGGACACCATGTATAAATTGGGTGAATTAGAGATACATCGGGCAATAGAGAGTGAAGTTCCAATTTTTGATACATTTAGTTTCTTCCCGGACGCTACCAAGGAGGTCGTGGAAGCCAATAAAGATTGGTTAATGCCGAGGTACATTGACCCCAAAACAATCGAAGTAATTTTATGCATCCAATCGTATGTAATTAAAACATTACACCATACCATTTTAGTCGATACATGCGTTGGTAACCACAAGTCCAGGCCTGCACGACCGAGCTGGCATATGCAAAACTCGCCATTTATTGAGGAGTTGGCGGGAGTTGGTGTGCAACCTGAGGAAGTAGACTTTGTTTTATGCACACATCTTCATGTTGACCATGTTGGCTGGAATACCAAGCTTCTAGATGGGCGGTGGGTCCCCACATTCCCAAATGCCAAATATATTTTTTCACGGAATGAATTTGAATTGTGGGCGGCTCGCTATGAAAAGGGGGAGACGGTACCTGTCCCGTTAGTTTATGAAGATAGTGTCCTCCCAATTGTTGAGGCTGGCCAAGCAATTATTGTAGAAGACACGCACCAAATCGATGATGGTATGTGGTTAGAGCCTGCTCCAGGCCATACACCAGGGCATGTAATGCTTAATCTAAAATCAGGCGAAGAGAGAGCTTTGATGAGTGGTGATGTGATTCATCATCCACTGCAACTTATTCGACCTGATTGGTCGAGCCGGGCTTGTGAAGACCCCCATCTGTCCGCAGTCAGCAGAACGCAGATGCTGGAAAGGATTGCTGATACCAATACTCTATTGTGCCCAGCCCATTTTGGTTCTCCAACAATGGGACACGTTATAAGTCATGCAACTGATGGTTTTCGATATCGTCTGATAGAAAAATAAAGGCTAAAAGTTAACTATTTATGCATCGTCATACATCAAAAAATTGTTCAACTCTATTGAACTGCTGAAAATTTTGTAGGCATAAGTATTTGGTTGTTAACTGATGCGACAATTTGACCGGCTGCTTCCGTTGCTGCCTTTTTTTCAAGCCATTCTGGATCGCTGGCAAATGCGTTCCACTTTTTTTCTCTATCTGCGAGGGAGTCCCAAGCTAGTAAATAGTAGAGATCTTGGTTTGAGCCGCCTATTCCAACTGTCCAAAAGCCAGCTTGCTTTATGTCATGTTTCTCCCACAACTTTAGAGTGATGGTATCGAAGCGATTTAGAAGGGCTGGGAGCTGCCCAGGCACACAGTGGTATATTCTAAGTTCATAAATCATCTTTTGTTCTCTCTGAGCTTATTGCTGAAAACTGTTAAAATATTTTGACTTAATGGAAGTATAAAAAGAATTTGATTTCTAGGAAATCAAATTCTTCCCACGCCTTAGTTGTAAAAAATTAAATATATTTGACCCCAAATCAATTGTCGGGAGATGTATCGAAAAATAAGGATGCTTGGGGTGAAAACGGATAATTCGAAGAAAAAGCTAGACAGCTACAACCTGTTATAAAAGAGATGTGAGTTTTGCGGTAAGCACTAGCTGGTCAAATGTTGAGAGAATTTTTGATGCAATTTGAAATCAGGGGTTGTTGCCTCCAATCGTTCGTCGACGTTCTGAGATAGAATCGCAGCAATCTCCCCAGTCAAAGATTCATCATAAATACCTGATCTAATCTGATTTGATAGCGCTTCATTATTTTTATCTGGTTCATTCCGGCCCTTTCTAACCATTTGATATGTCGTATTCAGAGCGATTGATAGCGCTTTTCCAACCAATTGGGCATTCAAGCGTTTCCTGTTGGGAAGTGAGGGTATGATATCTTCCTCTAAAACTGCTTTTGCTGCTTCGAGTAGATTGGTTATTTGGTCAGCATCCTTCATATCTTTAGTCTTTCATGGTTTTTTATGAGTTTTAATATTTCGTGTTCTAATTGAACGCCCTTAAAACCTGTAAGAGCCAGTTCAAGCTTTCGTTTACTGTTCCATGAATCTCGTAAACCTTGTCTGTGCGCTATTAACGCCCATTGAACAGTCGCAACAATTTTCCAGTATGGTAGTTCCAACCAATTTACTTTTTGTGGATTTGTTGTTTCATAACTCTCGATAAAATCTGATAATTGTCCAATCCCGCCAGCCTCTTCCTTATCGTTACCAAAACGCCAACATCTGGCACAGAGCCATCCTATATCTTCAAGCGGATTACCAATATGGGTAAACTCCCAATCTATTATGCCGGTAAGCCGTTTTCTATGTACTAAAAGATTTCCATTACGAAAGTCGCCATGGCAAAGGCTTTGGTTTTGTTCAACAGGTCGATTTTTTTCTAGCCATCTCAATGCCCATTCAATAACAGGTAATGAGTATGGCAGAAGATCCAGTTGATTGTACAAACGATCGATTAAACTTTGTTCTCTCCCCTTTTTGAATAATCGCAAGTGGTCAGAAGGTATTTTTAGCTTATGAAGCTTACCAAGTTGTTGGCCAATATCCCGGGTAAGTCGTTTTCTATCTAGAATGTTTAATCTGCTATCAGCCCTTATAAATTTTGATGACCCGATTATTTTTTGCATTATGAAGGCAGGGTTGCCAGTTAGGAGGCCACACCTATCCAGGTGGATAGGTCTTGGAACTTTAATTTTTTTTGACTTTAAAAATTTGAGTAATCGAAATTCGCAGTCAATCCCAATGCTTGGAAGAAGTGGCGTATCACTCTGAGATCTTAGAATTAAACGTGACGTACCTTCAAAAAGCCCACCTTCGAAATATGCTGTAATCTCCCAAGTATACTTAGACGCGCCGCCATTTAATTGGGAGATAGATTTAATTTCTGTCTTTTTGGCATTTGTCTTTTGGGTTAGCCAATTAGCTAAGGTTTCGGCTTTTAGCTCATGCAATCTATATGCCCCAAGACCAAAAATTTAGGCCTTCATTTCGATAAATTCTTGATAATACCATCTTGTGCACTTCAGAAGCGCCGTCAACCAATCGAGCCTGCCTAGCGTATCGATATATCCACTCGAGAGGAGTATCTTTTGAGTATCCTCGTGCTCCATTTAATTGCAGTGCTGTGTCTACGGCACGGTGTAATGTGTCAGCGACATGATTTTTAGCCATTGAAACTTCTTTTCGAGCAAAGTCACCATTAGCTAATTTCCATGCTGCCCTCATTGTTATTAAGCGCCCTAGCTCTATGTCTGCCGCTAGTCCTCCAAGCATCATTTGAACACTCTCTCGATCAGCTAATTTGATATTGAAGCTTTCTCGTTGCTCTACATACTCCGAGGCGACTTCCATAGAGCGTTTTGCAAGTCCTAACCATCTCATGCAATGAGTTAGTCTTGCAGTGCCGAGACGTATTTGTGTAAGTTTGAGGCCATCACCCACCTCCATTATTCGGTCAGCGTCGTCTATCTCCAAGCCGTCAAAGCGAATTTCGCAATGCCCACCATGTTCTTCTGGGCCCATTATCTCAATTCTTCTTATTATTTCCCATCCCGGTTGATCTTTATGGAACATGAATGCGGTCAGTCCTTTTCTAGGATCATCCGACGTTTTGGCCATTAGAATAAAGTGCTCGGCCACTTCGGCGCCTGTAATAAACCATTTGTGACCATTAATTTTCCATTTTGAATTCCCCATAGGTTCTGCCTTTGTGAGCATCATAGAAGGATCAGAACCAGAACCAGGATGTGGTTCGGTCATAACGAATGATGATCTAACAGTGCCATCTATAATAGGTTGCAGCCATTTGTCTTTTTGTTCTTCCGTGGCGACCTTATTGAGAACAAACATATTTCCATCATCAGGTGCACTGCAATTAAAGCATACAGGTCCAAAAATTGATCTGTTCATTTCCTCGTACGAAGCTGCCATGCCGATCTGGTCAAAACCAAGTCCTCCACGTTCCTTTGGCATTTGTGGAGCCCAAAGACCTGCCTGTTTAACTTGCTTTTGGATTTTTGAAAGAACATTAGGAGCAATATTTTCGTGGTGATCGTAGTTAGCCCTATCACTTTCTAGAGGGATAATATGCTCATTGACAAAGTCTCTAACCTTAGAGCGGTATTCTTCTATTTCTGTTTGCAGATCAAAATTCATAGTGCCTCATAACTGGATTGTTAAAAAAATTATTTTTATATCTAAAAATCATTAAAAATATTTAGCAGAGATCAATAAGTTTGGAAACATGGCACACTACTATAGCTCTGTCGCTCGGCAAAAGATTGCAGCGAGAAAATTAATATAGAGAATCAACAACGGCGATTCTAAGGGAACCATTTTATTCTATTTGTCATCTTTTTGCCTAAAGGTGCTCTGGGAGAGCTGATTCATCGGTTGGCCTGGGGAAAGGCAAAAGAATACGAGGTAATAACTAGGCGCTGTCCGGACATTTGTTCCGAAAGCTCAACAGTCTTTAATAATGCGAGTCAAACCCAAAATACTTGTGTCAAAGGCGTATTATGCTACTTTTTGATAGACAGTATTGTGAGATAGCCCTGCAGCGTCCATGCAGTGTCTAATTTTTTTTATCTCACTGTCAGTAAGCTTCATCAGCGGCGGGCGAACGTGGGCTTCTGGAAGACGACCTAGATAATGAAGTGCTTCTTTCATTCGATTGTGCATATCTAAAAATGGAGCATCGTAAAAAGCTCGCACGGTGGGATAGATTCTGTCATTCAGACTGCGTGCTTCTTCGAGGTTCCCCTTTTTAAATGCTTCAAACAAAGCGACTTGTAAATTCGCAATTACACTGCCCGCGCCAGAGAGAAGGCCATCACAGCCCTGTACAAGCGATGATAGAAGCCACGCACTGTGAGTAGATAACGTATTTACTGGACTGCTTAAGGATTTTAATTCCCTAATATGACGTTCGTGAAGGGCCGCATCATTACACCAATCCTTGATTGCTCTTATTTGGGGGACGCGCTCACAAATTTTTAAGAGTGTATCAATCGGATAACCTAAACCTGGCGCCATTGGATATTGAAATAATATTATAGGTAGCTCCGTTGCTTCTGCGATTGTTTCAAAATGGCGGATTGCCATTTCAGGTCGCATTTGACCACCCATAGCTAGTGTGTTCGGGGGAAAAACCAGAAGGCATCTTGCGCCCCCAGCTTCCGCCTGTTTTGCGATTTCGGCAGCATTCGCTGAACCGTCAGCATAGACGCCATGCACGAGCGGTATGTCGCTACCGATTTCATCTAGTGAAATTTCTAGTGTTTTGGCTTGTTCTTTAATTGATAACGCGTGGACTTCCATTGAATGAGCATTGATCGTTATAGCACTAATCCCTTCCACCGCTGCGAGGTCACAAAGATGAGACCGAAAAGCCTTTTCATCGATTTCCATATTAGACTTAAAGGGTAGTAGGCAGGCGGGTATAACGCCTTGCGGTTCAAATGGCATTCGACTTTTCATATTGCGCCTCCCGTAAAATTACTTATTTGTTCTGACTACAACTAGCTTATCTTGTAAGTTATTCCAAGTATATCGCAAGATCTGTAGTACATAGGACCCAAATTTGTTTTTACATGTTCTAGAGATTCCGCCGAATTGAAAATCCTATTTTTGGAATATCTGAGTATTCAAACGTTGCTGAAAAAAAAGAGGGTGAATTATGTGATAGTTTAGTTTTTAAACAATTTTTCCTTATCTGAGTGTTTATCATTAATTCCCGACAATCTCAGCATATGCCATGCCAAACCGTGTTTACTTGTTGTAATTTTGCATTGTAGTTTATCTCCCAATATCGAAACAAGTTCAAAAGCTCTAAGACTCGTATAAGAGATAAATATAAGGTCAATTTTCTCTCTAGAAAATTCATCGATTGCAGCATCTGAGATAGACGCGGTCGTTATTTTTCCAGCTCTGTTATCGTCAATTTCTGAGAAAGCTACGGATTTAGCTATGCTATATTCGTAAGCCACAAACTATTATTGTATGAGTCAATTAATCTCTCCCATATAAGGCGTGAGAAGACTTACCCTTCGAGGTTTTTAGGGCAGCAAGGTAGGCGGTGATCGGAGTTGTTACGCTGGATGTCTGGCTGGGCGTTTCTATTGTCCGGAATACATTGTCTTCACCTATAACTAAATTTGCTGAAGTTGACCCATAACCCACTACACTGAATTTGTTGGCGGGCAGCAATGTTTTAGCTGTTTGGTTTAACTTTTCATCCATAGACGTCAACGTATCTGTTGTGACATTTGGGACCACCGTCACTGTCGAAGTGTAAAGCTATACTTCTTCAACTCCATTAAAAAGATTATTTAACTCGTGTTCGATAACATGATCCGGCGCAAATGCAATTAGTCTCATTATTGCGCCCCTGACGATTATATTTTCAACCTCATATCAGACAGACATTAGATCATTCACAATCAAATTTAAACACGAAGTGCCACGCCATCATGACCGGGGTCTGCACCGCCATCTAGTTTGCCATCTCGAATCCTAATTCCATGAACTGCTGCGATACCAAAGCTTAGAGCGCTTCTCGCGATTTTGTATCCTTGACCTTCCAAGTTATTGGTTACATAACTTGGTATCCGGTTCATTACGTCTATAAGGTTGCTAGTAGCTGAAAATCTTGGTGCAGAAACAGCTTCGAGCATATTCATCTTAAAATCGATCACATTTGCAACGGTTTGCAGGATACCCATAGCAATCTGTGTTCCTCCTGGAGCTCCAAGTACGATGAACGGTTGCCCGTCTTTTGAAACAATTGTTGGTGCAAGTGAAGTAAATCGGCTTTTGCCCGGTGCTATTGACCCAGCTCGGTTTGGTCTTGGATCAAATACTGCCATACATCCATTGTACATAAATCCTAGTTTGTCTGTAATAACTCCTGATGGCATTCCTAATGAATGGGTCATTGTCACGCAATTTCCGTCATAATCAACGACAGCTACGTGAGTTGTTTGTTTTGGCTCGTTAGACTCATAACGTTCAACAGCAACTTTTTCGCCGCTTTTTATTTTCTCCGATATAGACTTTGCGTAGTCTTTTGATAGTAGTTTTTCAATTGGCACGTCCACAAATTTTGGATCTCCAACGTGTCTGTCTTTATCTGAGGTTGCTTGCTTCATGGCTTCTGCTACTACTCTTATATACTCGCTGGTATTATGCCCGATGCCCTTAAGATCAAAGTTTTCAAGTATATTTAGCATTTCTATTAGCATTATGCCGCCGCCAGGCGGCTGATTAGATGCAATATTATAATCTCGGTAAGCTCCGGTGAGCGGTTCAGTTACCGTAGTTGAGTAGTTCGCTAAATCTTCATATGATAGTAATCCGCCATTTTTTTCCATATCCGCGGCGATCTGTTCTGCGATTTCTCCAGTGTAGAAAGTCTCAATGCCTTGTTTCGCTATTTTTCGTAAGGTATCGGCCATACCGGGTATATGAACTTTTTCACCTATTTTTTTCAAACTGCCTGAGCTATTGAAATACGACTTTTGACCGGTTGCAGAAAAGCTCAGACGTTTTTCTACAGGAACGCGTCCATGATCGGCACCGTTTGTCCACCAAAAGTATACGTGAGGTCGCACACGAAATCCTTCATCTGCTTGGGTTATTGCTGGAGCTACAATATCTGCCCAGTCCCATGTGCCATATTGTGAAATTGCCTCTCCATACGCTTTCAAACTACCAGGCGTTGTAATTGCTTGATATCCCAAGTCATTTACATTTCCCTTAAGTACGAAACCAAACCCATCTCTAGTCTCACCTTCTATTAAATGTTCCCACATTTCAGGAGTTGCAGCCATAGGAGTTTTCCCATGGAAGTCTATGCAAGTATGTACACCCTTCGAGGGCATATAAATCTGACAATTCCCAAAACCTGCTATCCCACACATTTGTGGATCGACTACTCCTTGGACCAACGCTGCGGTTATTGCCGCGTCTACGGCGTTTCCTCCTGCCATAAGAACTCTGGCACCAGCCTCAGATGCTTCAGGTTGGGCAGACACTATCATCGCTTCTTTAACCATTTATTCTTCCTCTCGTGAGCTAAGTGGTGCTCTAATCAGCTATTTTGTTTCCTGTATGGCACGCCATATTTTTTGTGGCGTTGCGGGCATGTCTATTTTTGATACTCCAATTTCAGAAAGTGCGTTTGTTATTGCATTAATCACCGACGGCATTGCACCTGCACAACCTGCTTCCCCGCAGCCCTTAACACCAAGAGCGTTTGTTTGCGCTGGACTGGGCTCACTCGCAAAATGAAAGTTGGGAAGGTCGGAGGCGCGGGGGAGTGCATAGTCCATGAATGAACCCGATAGGACTTGGCCAGACTCATCAAACACTACATTTTCCATAATTGCCTGACCTACTCCCTGTGCTACGCCTCCGTGACACTGCCCTTCAACGAGTAATGGGTTTACTAAAACACCAAAATCATTAACCATATTATATTTATCAATTTTCACTGAGCCGGTTTCAGGATCAATCTCAACTTCACAAATATGACAGCCGTTTGGAAATGCTGAGGGGACCCCCCCGTGATCAAGCTTGACATCTAAGGTATCTGGCATCCCGTCAGAGCTATCCAAACCCTTTTTCAACTTGTCGGACAACTCTATCAAAGAGATAGATTTGTCCGTGCCTGCGACTAACAAATACCCGTTCTTAAATTCAATGTCTTCTTCGCTAGTTTCAAAAAAATATGAGGCAACCGTTTTAGCCTTTTTTATAACTTCGGTTGCTGCTTCTATAATAGCTCCACCAGACGCCATGATAGACTTAGAACCACCGGTTCCACCGCCAGTAATCAGTTCATCGCTATCGCCTTGTAGTAATTTTATTCGCTCAAATGGTATTCCTAGAGAGCTATGGAGAACTTGAGCGAAAGCCACGGCGTGGCCTTGGCCATAGTCTAGTGTTCCGGTTATGATTGTTACATCACCATTATCCTCAAACCGAATACCACCCATTTCAGTCTCTACCGGAGCAGTAACTTCTAAATAGTTACTAACACCAATACCTCTTAAGAGGCCGCGTTGTTTGCTTTCTTCCTTGCGTTGCTTAAAACCAAGCCAATCTGAAAACTCTAGGGATTTTTCAAGTATCTTAGGAAAGTTACCACTATCATAAATTTGTCCTGATGGTGCTGTGTAAGGTATTTGCTCTGGCGTCACATGGTTTATTTGGCGCAGTGTCAAGCTGTCTATACCCAACTCTTGGGCAGCGGTCTCTATTAAACGCTCCATATAGTAGTTTGCCTCGGGACGGCCTGCCCCGCGATAGGCGCTAATGGGAGTAGTGTTGGTAAAGACACATTTTGTGTTTATTTCAATTGCTGGAGTTTTATAAACACTCGTTATATTTTTGACCATGTTGTTGGTGGCCATATTGGGTCCAACGGCTGCCAGATAACCTCCCATATTGGAAAATAGTGACAAACGTACAGCCAAAAAGTTGCCATCTTTGTCGAGGGCTAGTTCACCTTCGACATCATGATCTCTACCTTGCTGATCCGAGAGAAAACTGGATGAGCGTTCGTCAGTCCACTTTATCGGTCTACCTAGCATCTTGGCGGCATGCAACAAACATATGTACTCTGGATAAGCAAAACTTTTCATGCCAAAAGAGCCGCCAACGTTTTTTGTTAGTACACGTACTTTAGCAGGTTCTACATTGAGTAATGCGGCAAGTTGATTTCGCATGCCGAAAGTGCCTTGACATCCCATATGAACCGTATAACGACCTGCTTTTTCGTCAAATTCCGCTAAAGCGGAACGTGGTTCCATGCATGCCACCACCACGCGATTATTTCGTATTGAGGTTTTACAAATATGGTGGGCATTTTTGAAAGCCGAATTCACCATCTCTGTATCGCCAAAGTGAAAGTCTAGTGCTAAGTTTTGAGGTACGTCTTCAAACAATTGCGGTGCTTCAGGATTGATTGCTTCTTTGGCGGAAGTTACAGCGGGGAGGGGGGCTATATCCAAAGAAATAATTTCTGCGGCGTCCTTGGCTATCTGTAAGCTGTCAGCGATAACGCAAGCTAATGGGTCTCCAACAAACCTAACTTTATCAGTGCTAAGAGATGGGCGTGCAGGTTTTTTTAGCGGTGTACCATCTTTGCTTTTTAATGTCATAGGACATTGTAAATTATTGTATTGTCGTAAATCTTCCCCGGTAATCACTTTGTGTACACCCAACATTTTTTCTGCCTCTACGGCATCTATACTGATAATATTTCCATGGGCGATTGTGCTGCGAATCATATACGCGTAAAGCTGACCTGGTATTGAAATGTCATCGGTGAAAACCCCTTCACCTTTTAATAAAAGGGGATCTTCACTCCGTGAGACGGATTGTCCTATGCCATATTTATCTTGCGATACATTCATAAAATTCACAACTTCACTCCACTAAAAACTTATACTAAAGATGAATTTGTTGTTAGATGATTACACATATTTCCACGATTGTTTATTCTATTGTCAATGGGGTGGAAAATTTTTTAGAAATTGAGGGCTTCGTGATGAATAATATGCTTTATCGAGATCGTTCGCTTCCCTTTTTAACTGTCGGCGGCTTTAGAAATATTTGTTATAGGGAATGGGGTGATCCCAAAAATACTAAGGTCGTTATATGTGTACATGGTTTATCAAGAAATAGGTTAGACTTTGATACAATAGCCGCAGCCATTTGCGCAAATTATCGTGTTGTAGCTATCGATATGCCGGGTAGGGGGAAAAGTGATTGGCTAGATAATAAAGAAGATTACAATTATTTGTGGAATATAAGAGAACAACCACCTCTTTTCCATAATATTTTAACTTCCTTGATTACGAGACTAGATGTTAATTGCGTCGATTGGATCGGTACATCCATGGGTGGTTTGCTTGGAATAGAGATTGCCGCGCAAAAAGCTTCACCAATTCAAAAATTAATTTTAAATGATATTGGGCCTTTTGTAAGCGGTGCTAGTAGGCAGGCAAATGCTGCTTTAGCAAATGCGGCGGGGGAGTATGAGACAGAAGCTGAGGCCATAGCGTTTGTCTTGGAGTCTAAAAAAGCCTTTGGTCCGTTTACCGGAGAAGCTGCCCAGAAGTTTGCGCTAGATAGTATCTCAAAATCCTCGGATGGAAAGTGGCGTATGCATTATGATCCGATGATTACCCATAGTAGAAAAAAAATAGATACAGATTTATGGGACGCGTGGAAACGTATTTTATGCCCAGTTCTCACAATTTGGGGTGAAGAGTCGACGCTACTGAGTGAAGAAACGGTCCAGAAAATGAGATCTACAGGGCCTAAAACTGATTTACTTGGCATGCCTGGAATTGGTCATTGTCCCGGCCTCACAAGCTCAATTGAAATTGATACAATTAAAAATTTTCTGAACCAAAAAGCCTAAATTACGGTATCACCAATAATTTGAGTTCTCTGTACCCTGCGGGTTGCATAGTGATTGTCGTGAATAGCTAAGTGCTGAACCCATCTGTTGTCCCAAAACGCCACCGAATTATTCTTCCAACGAAATCTGCAATTTTATTCGGTTCTCGTCGGCTCCTCATATAGAAATTCCAAAAGGTCTTGGCTCTCTTCAACCGACATTCCTTCAAAATGATGAACGTAGATACGGTAAACAAACAGACACTTTTTAGCGTTTCAGGATGCGTTTCGGATAACTGGATGGGAGTTCTTGGTCAACTTCCAGTCATCATCTTCTCTAACTTTTGTCGCTCTTTTCGAGTTTAAACCAACGGCACCACCTGCAACGCGTGAGTCATTATGGACCGGCTTTAAACTCGTCAATAATTTTCTCATACCCAGAGAAAGGTTTTCGAACGTCATATATTGGTTTGCAAACAGGGTATCGCCACCCCAATGAGGAACTTCAAGAGCAAACAAAATAGCTTCCATTGGAGGGGTTTTCATCATTGTAGTGTCTGCATGCCATCTCCCTTCTGCAGCGGCCGTATCACCTGGTTTTCTCGTCAGTAAGACCATCTCTGGGTTATTTTTTTCCAAATTAAAGTTTGGATGGATAAATAAATCACAAAAACGCTCAGTAAATAATTTATGACGCTCGGGGTTCGACAGATCCTGATCGCGGAAAAAGATGACTAAATGGTCTAGCAGTGCGCTCCGTGTTTCAGTGATTGCGGTTGATGATAGATCTTTGGATATATCTACATTTTCAATTTCAGCACCAATCGCGAAGGGAAAAGAGGGGTAACACTAATTTGTTGGTATTTTTCCACTTGAGCTTTGTCCTTTTGCTGCAAACTATCATCGGTAAGGTAATCTGCGTACTAGTAATCTACGTAGTGTTAATGCGCTGTAGTAGCGAAACGAGATATGAAATCTTGGAAATAACAGCTTGGAGACGTAAAGATGCCAAAAAAATTTGTTCCAATGTTTCAAAGAAGTGCCGCGACAATTTGGTACTAACTAAAAGTTGTCCGCGCGGTTAGTTGTTTTATATGGAACTCAACAAAAGCCGATAACTATTCACTTCGGTTTTGATCGGTGCTGCCTTTGAAACGGAGATTATTTGTTGACTTTTTTTGTAAATACGACAATAATACTGACCCATTTATTTTTGGTGCATTGAGTGTTTAAAATGGAAGAGAGTAATAAAAACAAAGCATTGTGGGCAGGGCGTGACGTAGTTTCTAAAGGGACTCGATTCACTAGTGGATTCGTTGAGTTTGGTCTTTATACTCACGACGGGGGATGAAGTTGAAAAATTCGAAGTTTAGCAATGGCAAAAAGTTGCCCATGTCTAGGTTGTAGAAAAGGTAAGGTTGGGGAAAAGTCTTGGATGTTAAAAAGGACAAGCGCTTAGGCGGCTCAGGAAGCGACGGTTTGTACGACCCATCCTATGAGCATGACAACTGTGGTTTCGGGTTCATAGCCAATATCAAGGGCCGCAAAAGTCACCACTTAATAAAACAAGCCCTGCAGATTCTGGAAAACCTTGACCATCGCGGGGCAGTAGGAGCTGACCCCCTGGCTGGTGATGGCGCAGGGATATTAATGCAAATCCCCGATAATTTGCTCCGCGAAACCATGGCGTGTGAGGGTGTTTGTCTTCCCGATGTTGGTCAGTATGGGGTAGGAATGCTGTTCATTCCAAATTATCCAGACGCTCAAGCATTTTGTATCAATCTCGTAGAAGAGGTAGTCGTAAGCGAGGGATTAAAAGTTCTAGGCTGGCGCTCTGTTCCTACGGATAACACATGTCTAGGCGAAAGCGTAAGACCAAATGAGCCTCTGATCTTCCAGATTTTTTTAAGAGCTAATGATTCGGATTTAGATCAAGATGTATTTGAAAGAAAACTCTACGTCGTAAGAAAAATAATCGAAAATCGAGCGCTCGTTGAGAGCCAATTAGAATACCAGAGTGAAATAACGTCGTTTTACATAGCATCTCTGTCAACGAGAACGCTCTCGTACAAAGGAATGGTGTTGTGCAATAACCTTGATAAATATTACTTAGACCTAGCTGATCCGCGAACGGAAACGGCACTCGCGCTAATCCATCAAAGGTTTTCGACAAACACTTTCCCTTCGTGGAAGTTGGCACAACCGTTTCGCTATCTGTGCCATAACGGAGAAATAAATACTGTAAGAGGAAACGCTAATTGGGTGGCGGCGCGCAGGTCTACGCTATCGTCATCAGTTCTTGGAGACGATTTAGAAAAGCTTTGGCCGCTGATTCCGGAAGGGGCTTCCGACTCAGCATCTTTCGATAATACTCTCGAGTTATTGGTTGCCTCCGGCTACTCACTAGCGCAGGCAATGATGATGATGATCCCAGAGGCTTGGAATAATAACCCGCTCATGGATCCAGATAGAAGGGCATTCTACGAGTACAATGCGGCCCTTATGGAGCCTTGGGATGGGCCTGCAGCGATGGCGTTTACTGACGGCAAGCAGGTTGGTGCTACCTTAGACAGGAATGGTTTGAGGCCAGCCAGATACATGGTCACAACCGATGATCTGCTTATAATGGGGTCGGAAGACGGCGTTATTCCTGTGCCTGATGAAAATGTTGTGCAGAAATGGCGTTTGCAACCGGGTAAAATGCTTCTTTTAGACTTAGAACAGGGCAGGATTATAAGTGATGAAGAACTTAAACTATCTTTAGCGCGTGCGCACCCTTATCAAACTTGGTTGGATAAGACAAAGATAACGCTATCTGACTTGGAAAGTAGTAACGATTTAAATGCCATCGAGCAGGATGGACTAATCAACAAGCAGCAGGCATTCGGTTATACCCAAGAGGATATAAAAAACTTTTTGACGCCAATGGGACTGAATGGCGAAGATCCGATAGGCTCAATGGGACGGGATACACCGATCGCTGTCCTCTCTGATAAACCCAAACTGCTCTTTGATTATTTCAAACAATGTTTTGCTCAGGTGACTAACCCACCTATCGACCCTATTAGGGAAGAGATGGTTATGTCCTTACTTTCCTACATTGGTCCTCGACCCAATTTGCTTAAGTTGGATGATGCTAGCCGTAAGCTGCGATTAGAGCTAGAAAGGCCTATTATTAACGACGCAGATTTGGAAAAGATAAGGAATATCAGTGCGGTTTATAATCCGGATTTGCGCACTGAGACCATAGATATAACTTATCCAGCTAAAGAGGGCTCCGACGGCATGGGGCCTGCATTGGAAAAGATATTCCATGAGACGGAAAAGTTGATTTCAAGTGGTGTTAACATACTCATTTTGTCGGACAGGGGAATATGTTCGGATAAGATTGCTATCCCATCGCTTCTGGCAACCTCAGGTTTGCATCATCACCTAATACGTAAGGGTCTTAGAACTAGTGTTGGTCTAGTGGTAGAAACAGGTGAAGTTAGGCGCGTGCATGACTTTTGTCTTCTGGCTGGCTTCGGGGCAGAGGCAATAAACCCGTACCTAGCTTTCGCAACGCTGTCGAACTTATCAGTAACACTGGAAAGCGGTCTTGCGCCAGAAAGCTTGCACGAAAAATATATTAAGGCGATATCAAAAGGTATGCTTAAGGTGATGTCAAAAATGGGGATATCTACCTACCAGTCCTATAGTGGTGCTCAGGTATTTGACGCTGTGGGTTTAAACGAGAGCTTCCTTGAAAAATACTTTGTTGGGGCCAAGTCTGCAATCGGGGGTATCGGATTGGATGGTGTTGCCAAGGAGGCCGTCCGAAGACATGCAATAGCTTATGAAGGAGTGCTCGAATTTAACGGGGCGCTAGAAGTTGGTGGTGATTTAGCCTTCAGAATTCGAGGTGAAGAGCACGCATGGACTCCAGAAACGATTGCTGGGTTGCAGCACGCTGCTCGGTCTGGTGAGTACCGCCGATACAAAGCATACGCAAAAAAAATGAACAACCAGACTAAAAAGCTTCGAAATCTGCGCGGGCTATTCGAATTGAAGTACACGGATACCCCTATCCCCATAGAGCAAGTAGAGCCGGCCTCAGAAATTGTGAAAAGGTTTGCAACCGGAGCGATGTCTTTTGGATCTATTTCCTGGGAGGCGCACACAACACTCGCGATAGCCATGAATAGGATAGGTGGTAGATCCAACAGTGGGGAAGGTGGCGAGGATAGAGTTAGGTTTAAACCGCTAGAGAACGGCGACTCTATGCTGTCTAGGATTAAACAGGTAGCTTCTGGCAGATTTGGTGTAACAACGGAGTATCTTGTAAACGCAACAGATATTCAAATCAAAATGGCGCAAGGAGCAAAGCCGGGTGAAGGGGGCCAATTACCTGGTCATAAAGTTGACGATTGGATAGGAAGAGTAAGAAATTCAACCCCCGGTGTCGGGCTTATTTCGCCGCCTCCCCACCACGACATCTACTCGATTGAGGACTTGGCTCAGCTCATATTTGACTTAAAAAATGTTAATCCAGAAGCGCGGGTTAGCGTGAAACTTGTATCGGAATTGGGTGTAGGGACAGTAGCTGCGGGAGTATCCAAAGCCCACGCAGATCACGTCACCATCTCAGGCTTTGATGGCGGGACAGGAGCCAGCCCGATAACCTCCATTCAGCACGCTGGAAGTCCATGGGAAATAGGGTTGGCGGAAACGCACGAAACACTTGTAAAAAATGAGCTTAGAGGACGAATTGTTGTGCAAGCGGATGGCGGGTTTCGCACTGGAAGAGACATAGTTATTGGCGCTTTGCTAGGCGCCGACGAGTTTGGTATAGCGACGGCAGCTTTGGTATCCTCCGGCTGTATCATGATGAGAAAATGCCACTTGAATACTTGTCCTGTGGGAGTAGCTACTCAAGACGCGGAACTCCGCAAATTGTTTACCGGTCAGCCAGACCACGTAATTAACTTCTTCATGTTCTTGGCTGAGGATGTCCGGGAAATTATGTCCAACATGGGATTTAGAACGATTGACGAAATGATTGGCAGGCGGGAATTTTTAGGTATCGAACCCGTTGTGGAACATTGGAAAGCTAAAAACGTCGACTTATCGAAGATTCTACACGTAATTAAAGAACGGAAGGGAGTAGCGATACGGCATTGTGAGGCGCAAGACCACGGCTTGGAAAACGTTATAGATCATCTTTTAATTGAAAAGTCCCAAACTGCTTTAAAGTCCGGAGTGCCCGTTAAAATTGATCTGCCCGTTAAAAACACAGATCGCTCCACTGCAACGATGTTGTCAGGGGAAGTGGCAAAAAAATATGGGCACGAGGGGCTCCCTGATGGAACGATATCCATTAAGTTAAAGGGTAGTGCTGGTCAAAGCCTTGGTGCGTTTTTAGCCAAAGGTATTAGTTTAGAAGTCGAAGGTGGTGGTAATGACTATGTTGGTAAAGGCCTGTCGGGTGGTAAAATATCCATTTACCCACCCAAAACTGGGAACTTCGCGGCAGAGCAAAACATTATCGTTGGTAACACAGTACTTTACGGAGCTATAGAGGGTGAGTGTTATTTTAGAGGGGTAGCAGGCGAGCGTTTTGCCGTCCGTAATTCCGGCGCGATAGCGGTAGTAGAAGGCGTTGGAGACCACTGTTGCGAATACATGACAGGAGGGGTTGTCGTAGTGCTTGGCTCCACAGGACTGAATTTTGCGGCAGGAATGAGCGGCGGCATCGCGTATGTTTTAGACGAGACCCATGACTTTGAAATTAAATGCAACACGTCGATGGTTGAAATAGAGCCGATAGAAAGAGAGGCCGCTGATGCACCCTTCACCGAAGATGTATTTAACGAAATGATGGACTTTGATGAAGGAAGGCTTAAGTATATTATCGAAAAGCATTTTAAAGAGACCAATAGTGTTAAAGCTTCTAAGATTTTAAGCTTGTGGGACAACTATTTGCCTCTTTTCAAGAAGGTTTGCCCGATAGACTTTCGGCGGGCACTGCTAGAACGGAAACAAGTGTCCCAAACAGATGGTCGTGAGTTGAATGTTATGGCAGGCGAGTAAAAATGGGTAAGGTAACAGGTTTTATAGAGTTTGATCGGCTGGATCGCAGCTACGCTCCGGTTGATGAACGAGTTAAACATTATAAAGAGTTTGTTGTCCCGCTATCTGACAGTGATATCAACAGACAGAGTGCACGATGCATGGACTGTGGCATTCCATTTTGTCACAACGGCTGTCCTGTCAACAACCTTATTCCGGATTGGAACGACCTCATCTATGGAGAAAACTGGAAAGCGGCACTAGAAGCATTACACAGCACGAATAACTTTCCTGAATTCACTGGTCGGGTTTGCCCAGCTCCCTGCGAAGCATCTTGCACGCTGAACATAACAGATAAGCCAGTCACCATAAAGAGTATAGAGTGTGCGATTATCGATCGGGGGTGGAAAGAGGGATGGGTCACTCCAAAAATTAGTCATAGTAAAACAGGTAAAAAGGTCGCAGTTATTGGTTCAGGACCTGCCGGTTTAGCGTGTTCTCAACAACTTGCTAGAGTTGGGCACTCTGTATCCCTCTTTGAGAGGAATTCGACTTTTGGAGGCTTGCTCAGATATGGAATACCGGATTTTAAAATGGAGAAACATTTGATTGACCGGCGCATGGAACAAATGCGTGCGGAAGGTGTGACTTTTATAGCGAACACTGAAATTGGAATAGATGTCTCAACAGCCGATATTTTGGAAGACTTTGACGCTATGGTTCTCACGGGGGGATCAGAAACGCCGCGTAATTTGGAGGTGCCGGGCCGTGATTTAGACGGTGTACATTATGCTATGGATTTTCTTGCACAGCAAAACAGACGTATTGCTGGCGAGGATGTGACAGACAACAGAACAATATTAGCGGGTGGTAAACACGTAGTTGTTATCGGTGGTGGCGATACGGGATCAGACTGTGTTGGTACATCAATTAGACAAGGAGCCGCTTCGGTAACTCAGCTAGAGGTCATGCCCAAGCCGCCGGAGATGGAAGATAAGGCTTTAAGTTGGCCGAATTGGCCCCTAAAACTGAGAACTTCTTCATCACATTTGGAAGGAGCAGAGCGTGATTGGTCAGTTGCGACCAAAGCCTTTACTGGTGATAATGGTAGGTTAACCGGCCTTGAATTAGTGCGCAACGAGTGGAAGCAAAACGAAAACGGTCAATTTTCCATGGTCGAACTCCCTACGACAGAATTTCATTTAAAGGCTGATTTGGTTCTTTTAGCTATGGGTTTTGTTCACCCTAAACCTAAAGGTTTGCTTGACGAGTTAGACGTTGCGCTCGATGAGCGGGGAAATGTCAAAGCAGATGAAACCTCGTATAAAACATCTCGAGAAAACGTATTTGTTGCTGGTGATATGCGGCGAGGCCAATCACTCGTGGTATGGGCGATAAAGGAAGGAAGAAGAGCGGCCAGAGCCGTTGATGAGCATCTTATGGGTATGTCCACACTTCCTGATTAACTTAAAAAAAGAAAATAGGTTTTAACTCAGAGAATAGTTGTGAAAATATCTATGGTCTTTGTAGAATACTCGATCTTGGAAAACTTTTCTTTTAATTAAAAAAAATTGGCAAACTCAGCAATTATTTACCACGTTTTATTGCAATCATGAAAAATGTTTGGGCGATACGATGGACAATATGGACTTGAAAATATTAAGGGTGCTGCAAGAGGATAGTAGCTTATCCGTAACAGAGGTGGCGCAGCGTGTAGGTTTATCCACCTCGCCGTGCTGGAAGCGCATTAATAAACTTCAAGCTGATGGTGTTATTTTGCGACAAGAAGCAGTACTTGACCCAGCAAAGATGGGACTCGGTTTGACAGTATTCATGATGATTAAGACTGGCGAACATTCAGGGCCCTGGTTAGAACGCTTTGCTAAGCTTGTAAAAACCATGCCGGAAGTTCAAGAATTTCACCGAATGGCAGGAGAGGTGGATTACCTCCTAAAAATAGTTGTCGCGGATATGCAACAGTTTGATAAATTTTATAAAAATATGGTTGAAGAGACAACTTTAACAGATGTCACTTCTAGCTTTTCTATGGAAGTTATTAAGCATACAAATGCCCTTCCTATTTAGCTTTAAATGCACTTCTTGGCGGGTGCTTTTATGAGAGCCGGCTATGCTATATTCTTTACGCAATATCCCATAACTCCTTAACGCTTAGCGTTTGCTGTTAGAGAAGTGTGGTTACGAATCGCTTACGGTGCGTCAACATCCTCAAATAACCGTTTTTAGGAATTTAGATTTTCCAAAGGGTGTGGTGCTAAAAAAAACAAGATGTAATGGATCCTTTTGTAACGTTGTCGGTGGCAGGTGCAGTAACGGCTTCCCTTAAAGTAGCCACAGGTATTTGTCTTGTCGTCCAAATATATCCTATCCAAACTGCAAAATTAGTTGCTTCTCTTGATCAGATATCCTTAGGCCGCTTTTTATTTGGGATGGGGGCGGGATGAAATTCTGAGGAAATGGGAAATCATGGCACAGATTTCAGTACTTGATTGTTATTGCTTTAAGAGCGCTTAGAGGCGATGCGGGAGAATTGGGTTAATAAGTACGCTACCTATCAGGGTAAATTTGTTAAGTTCTCTGAAATGATCTCTAATCCAAAACCAATACATAAGCCTCCCCCACCGCTAATAGTCGGAAGCGCCTTTCCATTTGGGGCTAGACGAGCAATAGCGTATGGCGATGGATGGATAACCCATGCTAAACGCGCAGCATACGATAGTGTAATAGCTAAACCCTCTGAATTTAGGGAATGGCCAAGTTAGCATGTTGAAACCCCAATAGCTTACCCATTACAGTCTTTGGGTTGGAAGATGATCTCACTCTGTTGCCACGATATATGGAGACGCCGGCGTCTAGATAATCGTATTTTCTCTACCATCTAATCCCGAAAAAATATTCTCCTGCTATTGGATAAATATGCGTAACTAATGAAGAAACTCAATTAAAGGCGTCTCGGGTCCATTTAATAGCTCCTAATCCGGCTTGTCGTCCAAGAGCCAAACATCCGTTGATTAAATAACCCCCCGTCGGGGCATTCCAATCTAGCATTTCACCTGCTACAAAAACTCCAGGGTAAGCTTTTAGCATAAGAAAATCATCAACTTCAGTGAACTTTACTCCCCCCCCACTACTTATTGCTCTTTCAATAGGCTGACTTTTTTGCGTTTTTAAAACAAGGCATTTAATTTTTCGCCCTAAGGCTTTTGGTTTTCTAAAGACATCCTCGTCTAAAAATTCCCGCAACAAGGAGGCCTTAACCGCACTTAATTTACCATTTTTTCTCAAGTAATTTGGCAAAGATATTTTAGACCTTTTATACGATAGCCTTTCAATAAGGCTTTCAAGTTGGATTGGTGGATGCAAGTCTAATGAAATTACGCCATAGCCATTGACCCGAATTTGTTCTTGTAGGGTCTCTGAGTGAGCGTAAATAGGCGTTCCTTCCATACCATAATCCGTGATTACTAAATCACCAGAAATAGTTTTTTTACCGACAGTTACTTTACATGACTTAACTGGCGTTCCTGCAAAACGATCACGAAAAACATTCGACCAGTCGAAATGAAATCCGCAATTAGTTGGAAAAAATTCCCGTACGGCTATCCCATTCTTTTTGAATAAATTCAGCCAGTTCCCGTCACTTCCAAGCCGTGGCCAACTCATACCCCCAAGTGCCAGTATAGTTGCGGTAGAGGTATGCTCGTAAATCCCTGAGGGACATGAAAACAAAAGTGTTCCATCTTCCTTCCAACCCAACCATTTATAATTTACGTGCGTCTTAAGAGATTGCTTACTTAAGCGGGCATGCCATTTTCTAAGAAGAGGGGAGGCTTTCATTTCTCTCGGGAATACTCGTTTCGAACTTCCCTCAAAGGTTTCAATGCCCAAGTTGGATGTCCATTGCTGCACCATGGTTGGGGTAAAGCTTTTTATGGAATTTTCTAGAGTATCGAATTCCGCGGAAAATCTGCCCAAAAATAGTTTAAAATTCTCGGTGTGGGTAATGTTAAGACCACTTTTACCTGCCATTAACAATTTTCTGCCAATGGTTGGTTTGGCTTCAAAAATATTTACGGCTATACCTTTCTCGAGCAGTACTTCGGCTGCCATCAACCCAGCAGGTCCTGCACCAATTATGGCAACGTTTGGAACCATACCCATCAGTCGTATCGCTTTAGATCCAACTTTATCTCAGTGCTTGTGCGAGATCCGCTATTATATCCTCAACTGTTTCTAGACCAATTGATAAGCGAATTACATCGTCTCCTGCCCCTGCAGAAATTCGTTGAGTGTCAGTAAGTTGGCGGTGCGTAGTAGATGCCGGATGTAACACAAGTGATCTAGTGTCTCCAATATTAGCAAGGTGACTAAGTAGTTGGCATTTTTCTACAAACTCCACGCCTGCATCATAGCCGCCTTTTATGCCAAACGTAAAAACAGAACCCGCACCTCTCGGTAAATATTTTGTTGCAAGATGAAAGTACTTCGACTCCTCAAGACCTGCATAGGAAACCCATGATACTTTTTCATGGTTATCCAAATAATTGGCTACCACCTCGGCATTCGCAACATGTTTTTCCATTCTAAGTGCAAGTGTTTCAATGCCCATAATCGTTAAATATGCGTTCATTGGAGCCATAGTAGGGCCTAAGTCTCTTAACCCCACCGCATGGCCATAAGTTGTGTAAGCAAGATCCCCAAAAGATTCGTAAAAATTCAGCCCGTGATAAGCCTCTTCTGGTTGAGCTAGCGATGGATATTTGTCGTTTTGTGCCCAATCAAAAGTACCAGAATCAACGATGGCACCTCCCATGGCGTTACCATGGCCTGATAGAAATTTAGTGGTTGAATGCACAACAATATCTGCCCCATGTTGGATCGGCTGACATAAAAATGGAGTTGCCATTGTATTGTCAATTATCAAAGGTATACCGACTGACTTAGCTATAGAACTCAGCGCGTCGATATCTGAGATAACCCCTCCGGGATTTGCAAGTGACTCTCCAAATATTGCCTTAACAGATGAACCGTTGGCGGCTTCTTCAACAGATATTACGTCGTCAAAGTCTACGAACTTACAATTCCAGTTGAACTTTTTAAAGGTTTTGCCAAATTGGGTAATCGAGCCTCCATATAATTTTGTAGAGGCAATCAATGTGTCTCCAGGATCCATAATAGGTAAAAGCGCAAGAAGTTGGGCTGAATGCCCTGAAGCAGTACATGTTGCCCCTCTGCCATTTTCTAGAGAGGATATCTTCTCTTCCAAAACAGCTGTAGTGGGGTTTGACAATCGTGAGTAAATATTTCCAAAAGTTTGCAAGTTGAACAGTGAGGCGGCATGATCGGCATCATCAAAAACGTACGCAGTTGTTTGATAAATTGGCGTTGAACGTGCCCCCGTAGTAGGGTCGGGTGATGCGCCTGAATGGATTGCTTTTGTCTCAAAGCCCGGTTTTGCCGTCACCATCTTTGCTGGATTTGAATGCGTGCTTTGCTCGGCTATACCTTTCGAACGTTTCTTTGAAGAAATTACTTTTGAATTAAAGCCATGCCAAGATAGTTCTCCAAACAAACGAGAAAACTCAATTTTTGGGCACCTGTCCATGACAACACGGAGGCCTTTTTTTTCAGCACGAGCCGCTGCCTCTTTATTTATGACACCCAGTTGCATCCAGATTATCTTGGCCCCATGTAAAATAGCTTGGTCAGTGATTTCTCCAGCGTCTTCTGATTTTCGAAAGATATCGACCATATCAACTTGCTCAGGTAGTTCGTCTAGATTTGGGTAAACAACTTCACCGAGTATTTCCTGCCCTGCTGCAACTGGATTGACCGGGAATACTTTGTATCCTTTTGACTGTAGATATTTCATTGCGAAATAGCTGGGTCTGGTCCAACTAGGGCTAGCACCAACCATTGCGATTGTTTTTACGTCAGCCAAAATGGATTTAATAAAGTCGTCGGAGTATGATGGTTTACTAAGTGAAGCGTGAGTTGAAGTAGGTGTCATTTTATTTGCCAATCCAAACAGGTACCCGTTTCTCGATAAATGCGCTGATTCCTTCGTCGGCATCCCGGGCTTGCATGTTCTGTATCATTACTTTTGATGTATATTCGTATGCTTCAGACAACGGCATTTCTAATTGTTTGTAAAAAGCTTCTTTTCCAATCTTTAAGGTAAGCGGGGATTTGCTGGCAATTTTATTTGCTACTTCGCTTACAGCTTTGTTCAGAAGCTTAGCAGGCACACGTCGGTTAATTAAGCCATGTTCTGCAGCTGTTTTAGAGTCAATTTTGTCTCCCAGCAGTAACATCTCCATCATCGTTTTTCTGTTGATTTTTCTAGATACGGCTACCATAGGTGTTGAGCAGAATAAGCCGATGTTTACGCCGGGAGTTGCAAATGTGGCGTTATCATCGGCAAACGCTAGATCGCAACTGGCCACAAGTTGGCAACCAGCGGCAGCCGCGGTTCCGTGGACTTGAGCGATGACCGGTTGAGGTAGGTTGATGATAGTTTGCATCAGAACACAGCACTGCGCAAAGAAATTTTCCAAGAAAGTTTCATTATTATTGACTTTCATCTCTTGTAAATCGTGACCGGCGCAAAAGCCCTTTCCTGCACCTTTGATTACGACCACTTTAGTGTCCCGTTCATTTGCTATCGAATTCAATGAACTTATAAGTTCTGACATAAGGGCGCTGGAAAGTGCGTTGTAAGCCTTTGGTCTGTTGAGAGTAAGCCAAGCTATGTCTTTTGCGTTATGACGTAATAAAACTTTATCGTCTGCGTCATTGTGAGTTTTAGACATCAATAACTATCCTTCGCACACTGAATATTAGGCTAACAGTATTATCTTTACCGCCGACTGTCGTCAGCAGGAATGAAATCCACCTCATTTCTGGAAAAAGCTAGTCTATGCCTTTGGTGTAATCTACAAGGTAGACTTAGGCTTTTAAAGAGCATCCTCTCCTTCTTCTCCAGTTCGAATTCTCAGCGCTCTAGATGTATCGTAAACAAAAATTTTACCGTCACCGATTTTTCCAGTTTTTGACGCTGCCGCTATAGCTTCGACTGCATCTGCCTCCAGTTTGTCACTAACGACTATCTCAATTTTTGTTTTAGGGACAAAGTGAACATCGTATTCAGCTCCTCTATAAATTTCTTTATGTCCGCCTTGACGGCCATATCCTTGTACTTCAGTGACTGTCATACCATGCACACCGATTGAATTGAGTGCAGACCTTACATCGTCTAATCTATGTGGTTGAACAACTGCTACGATCATTTTCATCGTTTTAACCCTTTCTCTAAATTCATATCCGGTCGGGGAAGCTGACTATAAGACACATCCTTAGCTTAGATCATAGCCGCGTTCGCCGTGTGCGCTTATATCAAGACCATCGATCTCCTCTTCGTCACTGACACGAAGCCCCGTTAAACCCAATACAATTTTCGCAATGATCCAAGTTGCTATTCCCGATAATATAGCAACAGTTACAATTCCGGTGATTTGCACTAGCATCTGGCTTCCTATCGTAGCGCCTTCGGCCAAACCCAACCCGCCAAAACTTTCGCTCGCAAAAACAGCCACCAACAAAGTTCCGATTATCCCACCAACGCCATGGACGGCAAAAACGTCAAGTGAGTCATCTATTCTGCAAGTTGTTCGTATCCAGGTTGCAAACCACTGGCAGACAAAGCCTGCAACCAGTCCTATGACAACAGCTCCAAAAGGACCTACAAAACCTGATGCAGGCGTTATTGAAGCAAGACCTGCGATAGTTCCAGTTACTATGCCAACTACACTCGGTTTTCCAAATTTTATCCATTCTATAAAAGCCCATGTAAGCGAAGCGACTGCTGCTGATATATGAGTTACAACCATTGCCATTCCTGCATTACCGTCAGCGGCTAATGCACTCCCAGCATTAAAGCCAAACCAACCAACCCAAAGCATGCATGCACCAGCAACCGTCATTCCAGGATTATGAGGCGGGCGTATGTCGGATGGGAAACCTCTTCGTCTACCCAAAACGACTGCCAATACTAATGCAGAAACCCCAGCCGTGACATGAACTACTATACCTCCCGCAAAGTCCATTACCCCTAAGTCCGAGAGCCATCCTCCTCCCCAAACCCAATGGCATGCTGGTGCGTAAACAATAACTAACCATAGCAACGAAAATAATAGCACTGCAGAAAACTTAATCCGTTCAGGGAAGGCGCCAACTATCAGAGCAGGTGTAATGATCGCAAAGGTCATTTGAAACATAAAGAATACCGTTTCGGGTATGCTTCCACTTAGACTGTCTGTCGTAACTCCCGTTAGGAATACTTTACTCAAGCCTCCTATATAAGAGTTAAGCCCGCCGCCATCACTAAACGCCAAACTATAAACAACCACGAGCCAGGCTACCGATGCTAAACACGCGATAGCAAAACAATGCATTAAAACTGAAAGAACATTTCGGGAGCGCACTAATCCGCCGTAAAATAAGGCTAGCCCGGGTAATGTCATAAACAAGACGAGCGCTGTTGAAGTTAATATCCACGCTGTATCACCTGCGCTCAGTTTCGGATCTGCATGCGCAGGGTTAATAGCAATAAAGAATAATAAGAACGGTGTTAGTCCCCAAGACCATATGTTGCGGCTTTTAATTTTCATTGGCTCTATCCCTAAAAACAGATATTAATCTCTTTTATTAGCAGAAGAGACCATAAGCACTATTGTTTTAACTTCAAGCATTTTATCTATTAATAACACCCCAAAAATTTTTGGAAAAGATAGGAATATTTTGATGAAATGGGATTTGATTATTTTTGATTGCGACGGTGTTTTGGTGGATAGCGAGGCCATTGGAAATAAATTTATCGCGGAAGCGTTAACTGACTTGGGTATCGAGACATCTACTGACGAGGCTCTTGGGGAATTTTTAGGTGGAAAACTTACCCAAATAAAAATCTCAGTTGAGAAAAAGCTAGATAAAAAGCTTCCAGATGACTGGGTTGATAAAATTTACGAAAAGCAATTTGCGGAATTCAAAAGGTCTCTTAAGCCAATTAATGGTATAGAGAATGTACTTCGGGCGTTGACAAAAAAAGATGTCTTGATGTGTGTTGGATCTAATGGCCCAGTAAACAAAATGGATGTGTCCTTAAGTGTGACTGGGTTAGCACAGTACTTTAGTGGTAGAGTTTTTTCAGCCGACCACGTCGGCATTCCAAAGCCAGCTCCTGACCTGTATCTCTATTGCGCGGAACAGTTAAATTGTATACCACAAAAGTGTCTTGTGGTGGAGGATAGCCCGCGAGGAGCGATGGCCGGTGTAAGCGCAGGGATGACTGTATTTGGCTACTCTGGAACTGATAATAACACTGATCTTTTAAGAGCTGGATGTTCGACCGTTTCGTCAAAGATGACTGATCTGTTAGATTTCGTAGGTGTGCCAGAAACTCGATGAGATAAATCCCGAAATTAGTTGGGTACAATCACACCTTTTCCGCTTGTCTGCTTATCAAATTTTTCGTAAGCCTCCTTTGCATCATCCAAAGACCAGGTGTCAGTAAAAAGCTTTTCAACATCTATTTTATTCTCGGCTACAAACTCTGCACACTCGGACTGACCTTGTGTTGAGAACGTCCAGGAACCAACTAATGTTACTTGCCGACGTAAGATGTCTGGGCTAACGTCCAGAGTAACTTCACCTCTCTCTCCCACAAAGCAAGCGATTCCCCATGATCGAACCGTTTGCACAGCTGCTTTCCTGGCGCTAGGTGCTGAAGAAGCTTCGAGAGTTTTGTGTGCACCTTCGCCATTTGTGAGGTCCTTTATTGCAGAAATAGTATCCTGTTCATTTGAATTGATAAGCTCGTCTGCGCCAAAATATTTTGCAAGCTCTAATCTTTCATTAGAAATGTCTAGCGCTAACACTCTCGCCCCCATAGCCTTCGCAAGTTGAGTGGCTGAAAGCCCTACTGGCCCTTGGCCGAAAATTGCTATTGTCTCGCCACCTTGTATTTTTAGCCTTCTTAAGGCACCGTAGGCTGTCCCCGTTCCGCAGGATATTGCGGCACCGGTTGTGAAGGATAAACTATCTGGTAGGGGCACGAGGGTTGATACAGGTACGCGCATATACTTCGCATGGGCTCCGTGACCACTAGATCCAAATACCGTAGTGCCATCAAGGCACATTTGTTGCCAACCGCCCTTGCAATGTTTGCAAGTACCACACCCTTCATAATGATGATCCATTACTCTTTGACCAATAAAACATTCGTCTTTGCTCACTGATGAACCGAGTTCGGCAACAACTCCGCAAGGCTCATGGCCAGCGATCATTGGTTCATCTCCCATCGCAAAACCTGACGAGGTGTCACCAGGCGTGAATTCGGCGCGGTATCTGTGAAGGTCACTTCCACACATTCCGGAAGCTTTTATTTCTAAAATAACATCTCGGGGGCCAGGAGTAGGGTCAGCGAATTCCCTTATCTCTAACGTTCGGTTTCCAGTAAAAACAACACCCTTCATGTTTTGCTCCCAATTAAAAACTCGACATACATAACGAAATCTTGGCTTTGTAATAGTTCATAATCAATGTTTTCTTTCAAATTAATCTAAAAAAACTATTACCTATTTTTTACGAGCAAGGAAATGAGTTCAATTTTTAGTGTATCTTTAATTTTTTTTCAGTTGGGTCCGTTCTCTGCTCCGAGATAAATTCTGACGATCCGTATAGGATATATCTAAGCTGCCTATTTACCTGTTGATAAGTGTTTCGTTCAAACCCTAAGAGACGTATTAATACTCATCCAGAGGGAAACCCATATAAAACTTCGACGGAATCTTAAGCGTACAATTCACGCCTGAGAGTGTAAGCTAAGATACGCCAGCTCGTCGACGAATTCTTTCGTCATTTAACGAAACATCACTTCCGTCAAACTCCTTTGCATCGTCAGTACAAAGCCAAGCGATAATCGCCGCAGGCCTCTCGACAGGTGAGTGGCTGTTAGGCGAAAGCTGGCTTATTGGATTTATTCCCGAGGCCCTAATGGCCACCTGCATATCTGTGGCAACGGTTCCCGGGCTAAGCCCGATAGCTCTTATCCCATGATCCGCATATTCTAAGTGCGTCATCTTAGTTAACATTAGAGCTGCCGCCTTGCTAGAACAATAGTGGCTCCATCCTTCTCTTGGCGATGAGGCTGCCCCAGAGCTTACATTGATGATTATACCTCTACCAACTTTTAGCATATGTGGAAGCACAGATCTGATGCCAAAATAAACAGCTTTGTAGTTTACGTCGGCCGACTTAACCCAAATGTTAGGGTCTGATTCTGCCAAATGTGAAATGGGTTCAATGGATCCAGCATTATTTACCAGAATATCTAGCCTTTTATATGTTTGTACGATGCGTTGGACGATTCCATTTAAGGCATCAAAATTTGTGACATCGCAGTGCATTGGTGTAATGCAAAGGTTCCTTTGCGATGCTTCGATAGAAAGTTTGTCTAAGTCAATCCTACTTCTAGCAATGGCAATAACCTCAGCATCTTGTGCCGCGAGTTTTAATGCTGTGGCACGACCTATTCCTCTACTAGCGCCAGTAACAAGGACGACTTTATTTTTTAATGTGGTCATTACCACTCCAAATACTTAGTTATCATATAACCACCACGGTCATACCATCATGGCCAATATAAAAATTATTTTTCCCCGTTTTATCTTAAACTCTAACAAGAAATAAGGCACGTTGACCAAGTCTATTTGTACATCGTCTTGGCCGCTTCCAACTTTCATATTTCGCGTGTAGGAATGGAACTCCTTTTTAGTAAGGAAGTGATTTGAAGTAAGAGAAGACATGACCTTATTCGGCCCTAGTTAAGAAAATCTCTTTACCTTTGTATTTTTACCGGGGTTTTCTCCCAAAACTTGGAAGAGGGGGCGATCTTTATAACTTACGTGATGGCCTGATTTATTTATCTTGTCTCGGACACTCCTATCAAAAAGGCTTGTAGAAGGCATATATCTAAAAACTAAACCAGCACGTCTTTCACCCGAAGTGTTAGCGTTGGAGCCATGCATTAAATGTACGTCAAAAAAAACTAGTTCGCCAGGTTCTAGTTCAATATCTACTGCTTCTTCTTTATTCAGATAATCTAATTTGACTGTGCGATCCAATGCTAAATTTTTTCGGCGGTCAATTTGGTGAGGTTTAAGTCCACTTAAGTGTGATCCCGGTATTACTTTTAAACAGGCGTTCTCGCGACAAACTCTGTCAATAGCAATCCATGCTGAAACGTTTGCTAATGGTCTGATCGGCCAGTAAGCGCCATCCTGGTGCCAGGGTATTTCCATACCGACAGCTGCAGGTTTGCAAAATAATTGGCTGCCCCAGAGCAGCACGTTTGGGCCTAAAATTTGTCCAAGTATTTTTTTGACGCCTTCTTCCATCGCGAGATTAAGAAAATCTAGATGTCGTTCACTTACCATTGGCTTTGTTGCTCCCTTCGAAAGATGGGGGCAGACAAGCTGTTCTTGGTAATGATCAGGATTAGCTTCAACAAGTTCCTTAACTAATTGTATCATCGTTTCGATACTTTTAGTGGAATATTTCCACTTTGGGACTACATAACCCTGTTGCTCAAAATGTTGAACCTCTTCTTCCGTGAGAATAGGAGCACTAGATGTTGTCGTTTCAGTTGTACCCATCTGTATGAGATCCAAACAATTTTAAAAATCTAATATTAATGCTCTATGTCTTTCATTTTATTTGTGACCAATCTGCTGGTCGGCATAGTTTGTTTTCCTGGCTGACCACAAGCCCTTCAGTCTTCCTTTGATAATCTGTCCACTCGGGATCTGCATCACGTTTTGCCCGCCTCATTTCTAGGTCTGCTAGATTATCATAGCCCCAAAAATGTACAACCTGATGTAGCGGACCATGCTCAACGACAAAATATCCCAGCGGATCGCCTATGTGCCGACGCTGTATGGGCAGAGCATATTCTTCGAAAAGAGCAAGATAAGTCTTCATTTTTCTTGGGACAATATTGTAGGTTCGAACATCAATAATCATAAATTTACCTCCTTTGTTGGAAAAATTCATTGTAACATAATATAAACAGTTCAATCGATCGCTTGGCCGAATAAAATGCTGAGCTTCTAATAAAGTGTTTGGAGTATTAATAGATGAGTGGCGTGGATCCTTCTGCTGCAGTGGCGAAACAAACAAAATTAGCAGCTGAGATATTTGACGAGCTTTACAACAAAACTTTTGACGGTGTGGGAGTGACACGAGCTTCCTATGGAGAAGGGGAACAAGTTGCTAGTAAGTTGCTCGAAAGCCACGCAAAGAAATTAGGACTTATGATCGATCATGATGCTGCAGGAAATATCTACATGACAATGAGAGGTGAATCTCAAGAAGCACCCCCGATTGTAATTGGTTCGCACATAGATTCCGTAGCCCAGGGCGGGAATTTTGACGGCGCAGCTGGTGTGATTTCAGGATTAATCGCATGTGCTGGTGTCATTGAAACAGGTATACGGCTTCCGCAAGATGTTCGAGTGATGGGTATCCGGGCAGAGGAGAGTGCATGGTTTGGTGTATCATATATAGGCAGCAGATCTGCTCTCGGCACGCTTCCAAAAGACGCGCTCGATAATGCTAAGAGGTCAGATACAGGAATAACACTCGGGGAACACATGATAAACGCGGGCTGTAATCCGGATGCCCTCAGGGAGGGAGATATTTATCTTCCGCCATCGTCTCTTAAAGCATATCTGGAAGTTCACATCGAGCAAGGTCCAGTGCTTGATAGTAAGGCTTTACCACTAGGTATTGTAACAGGGATACGGGGTAATAGGCGGCTCCCTTCAGCAAAGTGTATCGGTGAATATTCGCATTGCGGAGGTATGCCACGGAGTTATAGAAAGGATGCAGTTTTGGCGGTAACTGATCTTATAAATTATCTAGATAACGTCTGGGACGAATGCGAGAACAAGGGCGAAGATTTTGCTTTTACTGTTGGTAAACTTTTTACAGACAAAGAATGGCATGCGATGACGAAAATTTCAGGCGCTGTCGAATTTAGCCTCGACATGAGAAGCCTTGATGGAGACTTTATCGAATCGATGACCAAACGTGTATGCGAAGAGGCTTCAAAAATTGAACAAAAACGTGGTGTTCAGTTTGACTTGGGTGAATTTACCAGAGCAGCTCCCGGTCCCATGGATGAACAAATCAAAACGCGTATGCTGTCAGGGGCTCATAGTTTAGGAATTCCTTTCATGGAGATTCCTAGTGGAGCCAGTCATGATGCAGCAGCGTTTGCTGCTGCTGGTGTCCCAACCCAGATGCTTTTCATTCGAAATGCGAATGGAAGTCATAACCCTGATGAGGCGATGGAGATATCAGACTTTATGGAGGCTACTAGGCTTTTAGCTTGGTGGCTTTGCAATCAAAAATGACCCCAGAGAGATTTGAAGTTATTATACGCGGCGTAATAGAAATTTGGGACATTGAATGTAAAACAGAATTTCTAGACAGTCCTTTGGGTTGCTTGCTCTGGATGACTGGGGATAAGGTTTCTATATCTCATGAAGTAACATCTTTCGGAAATGTTTGGCGAATAGTTGGGCTGGACGGTAGAGAGCGCGTTCATCCATCTCTGGGATCAATGCTTAACTCTCTTTCGCGAATATTGCGCCCTGATCAACCAAATGCACGGGTGATTTTTGCAAGATGATAGAACGTTCATTAGAAACAATAGACCCGGTAGAGATCACCGTTTTAAGTGGTTTCCTTGGCAGTGGGAAAACGACCCTTATTAGGACCTTGTTGGAACGTCCAGATTTAGAAAGAACTGCAGTTATAATTAACGAATTCGGCGAGATTGGACTGGACCATGAACTGATAGAGTCCAGTGAGGAAGATCTGGTGGAGTTAAGTACCGGGTGTATCTGCTGCGTTATGCGAGGAGATTTGCAAGAAGCTATAGAGCGACTTATGCTGCGCCAGCAGACTGGAAAGGTTTTTGATCGAATTATTTTAGAAACAACTGGGTTGGCAGATCCCGGTCCGATACTTCATTCGTTAATTTACAATGAATATCTTAAGCCACTCGTACGATTGGATCGTGTGGTTATAACCGTAGATGCGTTAAGTGGATTGAACTCCATTGCAAATTTTAAGGAATGTCCGCAACAAATTGCGTTAGCAGATATTATTTTAATAACAAAGGCAGATATTGATCCGACAAATGTAGATGATTTAAGAAGGGAATTGAGACGTATTAATCCCGAAGCCTTTATCTATAAAAGTAATTTTGGAATGACAGAGGTTGATCTTTTTTCTTTAAATGGGCAACAGATCGAAAAAATATCTGATAATGGTATTGATGAACATAGTCATCACCATACGCACAGTGATCTTCATTCAATTTCATTGCGCCGAAAACGGCCAATTAAGGCTGTTACATTAACTTTGTTTCTGGAGACCCTTGCGCAAGTATTGGGACAAAACCTCGTTAGATTGAAGGGAATTGTATATCTTGAGGAGTCGCTAAAAACTCCGGCTGTTATCCATGGTGTTCAGCATGTGTTTCATCCCATGTCTTGGATGGCAGATTGGTCAGGCGAGGAGCCGGAAACACGTTTAGTATTGATAGGTCGAAAATTCTCATTAGACTGGGTGGGCGCGGTCTTAGAAACAATTGAAGAGGAAGTTGCGCAGACGATTTCATAATTGTCATATGTTTAGCGTTATCTTCACGATAGGGAAAAGGTATTATGTTCGATATCATTTTACGCGGTGGCACAGTCGTAACACCACATGGCGTAGCCGTTCAAGATGTTGTTGTAAAAGGTGAATTAATTGAAGCAATCACAAACCCTAACGCTATTTCTAGTGAAAAAGCAAAAAGGTGCGTTGATACTGCGGGAAAAATCGTTATCCCTGGTGGGATTGATCCACACGTCCATTGTAAGTGGCATATGCCTATGCCAGATGGTAGTTCGACATATTCAGGAGGCCCGGAGGTTGTTAGCAAGGCGGCGCTTTACGGTGGCACAACCACGTTACTAGACTTCGCTGCGAGAACTGAGGATATCCCTTTAAAAGATGTCATTAAAAAAAGAGATGAAGACTGGATCGACAATTGTTATTGCGATTATGCTTATCATCTAATGCTTTTAGGGGACATTGAACCACCCGTGCTGAAGGAGCTGGAGGAATTGATCCCAAACGGTTACCCAACCGTTAAAATTTTTACAACCAATATAACCCCAAGCCGTGCAGGCAGGATGGTGCATTTTGGTGATATTTGGGAAGTATTTAAGATTATAACTCGCACAAAAGGTCTTGGTGTAATTCATGCAGAAGACAATGATCTTGTGATGCATATGTATGAAAAGTTAATAAGGGAGGGGCGGGTTAGTTTTCACAACTTAGCCGAGGTGCATAGTGCGCTGTCTGAAGACCTTTCTTTCAGACGTGTAATTCGTTTAGCAGAGTCTGAAAACACACCTTTATATATGATGCATGTAAGCGCTGGAACAGGAGTACAGGCAATAAGAGAAGCCCGCGCAAAAGGTCAACCAATTTATGGAGAAACTCTGCATCAATACATGCTCTATAACTCCAATGATTACAAAAGAGAAAATGGCCAAATATATCACACTTATCCATCTTTGAAGTCGCCGGCTGATCAGGCGGAGCTTTGGAATGGCACGCTTGATGGTTCTATAAATAGCGTCGCGACTGACGAAATTTGTTGCTCCTTGCAATTAAAGACAGTTGGTGACCGGATAGATGATACTACCGGTGGTAATGCGGGTGTAGAACCTCGTTTGAGTGTTATGTACCATGAGATGGTTACTCAAAGAAAATATTCCCTAGAGCGTTTTGTAGATCTATGTTCCACCAATGCTGCTAAAATTATGGGAATGTATCCGCGCAAGGGAGCGATAGCGGTAGGTAGCGACGCTGATATTGCGGTATTAGATCCAACAATAAAAAAGACTGTTAGATTAGAAGATTTGCATGAGGCGGATTACAGTCCGTGGGAGGGTCACGATATTACCGCTTGGCCCGTAATGACAGTGCTTAGAGGAAAAATTGTAGTCGAGGACGGGAATTTCTTTGGAGATCTATCTGACGGCAAGTACCTTGACCGAACAATCAAAGAGGATATTTTGAGCGGGCCTGCGTTATAGCGGTATGAGTAATTACTTGATTTTGCCTTCCTTGTAGAGGACATGCTTTCTTACGACGGGATCGTATTTTTTTAGCTCGAGTTTCTCAGTCTGGGTGCGGGGGTTTTTTTTAGTTACATAGTAGTGACCTGTATCGGCTGTACTTACCATTTTTATCAAGACTGTTGCTGGCTTTGCCATCTCTGACCTGCTCCAAAAAGTAAATTTGTCTGAATGCTGGGAAAATACACGCTTGAACACGTAAGTCAAGAAAAGTAAGTGCTAATACCTTTCTTTCTTAACCATGACATTCTAGTTAAAAAATTTTCACTCAGCGTTTGCCGCGTCGGTTTTTAGATGTCTTTGAATGCGTTTTATTTGGTGCCTTTTGATGATCCGTGTTGCCATAGCTAATACTTTCCCCAGCATATTCAACTGCAAGGCGTCCTGTTATCGCGTCTGCAGTTTTAAGGATAACGTGTATTTTCTGCCCCAAGCCAAGCACTAATCCATTGTGTCTACCTGCCAAGGTTTGTCGTCTTTCATCATAACGGTAGTAATCGTCAGGTAATTTAGAAGTAGGTAGCAGAGCGTCAACGTTCTCTTGCCCTATTGTCACAAAAACGCCGAATTTTTTTACACCAGAAATGGTAGCATTAAATGTTTGTCCTACTTTGTCTTTCATAAATGAAGCTAAGTACCTATCGTTGGCTGCGCGCTCTGCCGTTGCCGCTCTTCTCTCTGTTTGTGAGATATGTTTACAAATATCCTCTAATTGTTGATCAGCAATACTGTATTGTTTGCTTGCATCAAAATTACTGGCAGCGATAAGTGCCCTGTGAACAAGTAAGTCAGAATAACGTCTTATAGGAGATGTGAAATGAGCGTAGCGTGCCAAAGCGAGCCCAAAATGACCCACGTTTGAAATTGAATACTCCGCTTGGCTTTGAGATCGCAAGACAAGTTGATTTATAGTTTCTTCAGAATCGGTTCCTTTTGCTTTTGACAAAATCTGATTAAAGAGTTTTGGTCGTAATACTTGCCCCTTAGCCAACTTGTAACCGAAACCGGTGAGGTTTTCCCTCAAGTCGTGAATTTTATCTTCAGATGGGACATCGTGGATCCTGTATACACAAGTGTGCATTTTTTCTTCTAGGGTCTCGGCTGCACACACATTTGCTGTGACCATAAACTCTTCTATTACTTTATGACTTTCTAGCCTTTCTCGCGGTAGTATCGAATCAATTTTCCCATTGTCGTTGATTTTTATTACTTTTTCTACTGTTTCGATATTTAATGCTCCTCGCTTCTCACGAGCATCAGAGAGAGCGTTGTAGGCACCACGAAGAGATTTTGCTAATTTCATTATTTCTGGGGGACAAGCGTTTTTATTGCCGTTAAACGTCGCTTCGAGTTGTTCATAAGTTAATCGCGCCTTTGATCGCATTACTCCTCGAATAAATCGATGACTTTTTTTATGGCCGGATTGATCGATTATTATTTCGACGGCTAGGCATCCTCTATCTTCGTTGGGCTTTAAAGAACACAAACCGTTGGAGAGGTTTTCGGGCAGCATAGGGACAACGCGGTCAGCGAAATACACCGAATTTCCTCTTTTCCTTGCGTCGATATCCAACGGATCTCCATTGCTGACATAATGAGCGACATCGGCTATAGCTACAATCATCCTCCAGCCGTTTGAGTTATGGGGGTTTTTATCCTCTTCCGCCCATATGGCATCATCAAAATCTCGGGCGTCCTCCCCATCCACTGTTATTAAGTTGATGTCGCGGAGATCTTCTCGACCATAGCTTATCTTAACGGGTTGAGCTTGCTCAGCTAAGGATATGGCTTCGGGGTTAAACTCAGTTGGAATATCAAATTCGTTTATAGAAATTAAACTTATTAAATTTTGATCATTTTCATGACTTAAAATATTTATTACTTTTGCTCGTTTAAGCCCTAAACTTCGTGTTTGTTGGATTTCCACTTCAACCAAGTCACCGTCTTTTAGTTCTTTTGACCCATTAGTATCTATAACGGCCTCTTCTGATCTTCGACCGCTTACAGGGACGACTCTTAACTTACCATCTCTTGACTTAATAATTCCTAATATTCTCGTTTTTGTGTTATCTAGCCGTCGAAGCACTGTTGCACTGTAAAAATTAGTGGAGATTTTTGAAGTTTTCGCCAGAACCTTATCTCCCTCTGCAAAACTTGGACCCTTGCTGGAGAGGCTAATTGAAACTTTTAGGTTCGGATTTATGGCATCGTTTTTTACAGGTCTCGCGAATACAGAGCCATCGTCAGTGATTTTTAAAACTTCAAGAACCGTAACAGGTGGCAGATTGCCAGGGGCTGAAACGCGCTTGCGTCCAGCCAAGGAAATCGATCCTTCAGCAACCAGCTGTCTCAAATATTGTTTCAATGCTATTCTTTGCGAGCCTTTGATGTTGAAGGCTCGCGCAATTTCGCGCCGTCCCACTGAACCTTTGGAATTTTCTATAAATTCTTTGATTTGGAGCACATTTGGTAGTCCGGATACTTTTTTGATTTTGCGTGCCACAACGCTGGTATAGTCCTTAAATGTTTTTGTGAAAATCTAAAAGATTTATTAACTGAATATTCAATTAGCACTCGTCTTTCGTCGGGCCTTTTTCTTTGGCGCACCTTTCGCGGCTTTGGCGGCAATAAGTTCTAGGGCCCGCTCGAGTGTAATGGAATCCTCTGTTTCATCTTTTGGAAGTGTTGCCCTTACTCTCCCTAGTTGAACATACGGACCATATCTGCCGCTTCGAACGGTTACAGATTTACCTTCAGACTCTCCAAGAGCTTTCGCCGTTGTTTTTTTCTTTGGATTATTTGCAATTAAATCAACCGCCCTATTTAATCCTATTGTAAGGACGTCATCCCCTGCAGGTATAGAGGTAAAACTACCATTATGCTTTAAGTAAGGTCCGTATCTGCCGAGACCTGCGAGTATTGTTTCTCTATCATCTGGATGCGGTCCGATGTCTCTGGGGAGACTTAATAAGCCTAGGGCTGTTTCAAAGTCGATTTCCATGGGCACCATTGTCTTCGGTATTGAAACTCGCTTGGGCTTTTCAGACTTTTTCTCTCCCTGCTCACCTAGTTGCACGTAAAAGCCGTACGGACCCTTTCGGAGGCTAACTTCGTCGTTTGTTTCTGAATGAATCCCAAGTATTTTGGGCTCATTGAATGCTTGCAGATCTGGATTATCAAGTTCGTCCTTTGAAATGATTAACTGCCTTGTCATTTTGCAATCAGGATAATTCGAGCAACTTGCGTATGGACCAAACTTTCCAAGGTTTAAACGTAACTCTCCTGAGCCGCATTTCGGGCACATCCTTGTAGACCCACCATCTTTTGTCGGTGGGAAAAAATACTGTCCTAAATCATCATCAAGACGCTTAAGGATATCTGGAATCTGGAAATCATCCATGCCGCCAATTGAGACTTTAAACGGCTGCCAAAATTTTTGCAGCACGTCCAGCCAGGCTAATTTTCCATCTGAGATTTCATCTAGCTCAGCTTCTAGGTCCGCTGTGAAATCATATTGGATGTATTTTGTGAAAAAATTAGATAAAAACGAGGTCACAAGTCTCCCTCGTGCCTCTGGAATAAAGCGTTTTTTATCTAAGCGTACATAGTTTCGTTCTTGTAGCACTTGCATTATGCTTGCGTAGGTTGAGGGCCGCCCAATTCCAAGTTCTTCAAGCCTTTTTACGAGGCTGGCTTCACTGAATCTTGGCGGAGGTTGGGTAAAATGCTGGCCAGGTATGGTTTCCTTTCTTTCTAATACTTCGCCCTCGGACATACTTGGAAGTATTCTATCATCGTCGGCCGAACCCTCTACAGAAGGATCATCTTGGTCTTCCTTGTATACCTTTAGAAACCCCTCAAATGCGATGATTGACCCATTTGCGCGAAGCTCTGCAGCTTTGTCTGTTGCCTCAATCTTAACCGTTGTTTGGTCTAACTCAGCGCTAGCCATTTGGCTGGCTATAGACCGTTTCCAAATTAGGTCGTAGAGGCGAAATTGATCTGCGTCTAGATAAGACCGGACTTTCTCTGGTAAGCGCGTCATATCAGTTGGGCGAATAGCTTCATGAGCTTCCTGCGCGTTTTTAGCTTTGGTTTTATAAATCCGTTGATGCTCAGGAACAAAATTACCGCCAAACTGTGCCTTTATGACTTGCCTTGCCGCGTTTATAGCTTCCTGGCTCATTTGAACACCGTCAGTTCTCATGTAAGTTATTAACCCCACGGTATCTCCACCCATTTCGACACCTTCATACAGGCGTTGGGCAAGTTGCATTGTTCTCGATGCGCCAAAGTTAAGTTTTCGCGAAGCTTCTTGCTGTAAGGTTGATGTTGTGAACGGTGGCTGCGGGTTCCTTTTGACTCTTTTTCGATCAATTTTTGTGATCGAAAAATTTGAGCTTTCTATTAATGCAACGGCCTTGAGTGCTTCTGTTTCGTTTTTCAGACCAAATTTATCGAGACGCTTACCCTCGATATGCGTCAGCCTTGCTGAAAAGCTCTCAGATTTATAAGTTAACAGTTTCGTGTCAATGGTCCAGAACTCTTGAGGTTTAAAAATTTCAATTTCTGCCTCCCGTTCAGTGATAAGTCGAAGTGCTACAGATTGAACTCTTCCGGCAGAACGTGAGCCCGGTAATTTACGCCATAATACGGGCGACAAATTGAATCCAACTAAATAGTCCAAGGCTCGTCTTGCAAAGTATGCGTCCACAAGATCTTGATCGACATCGCGCGGGTTTGACATTGCTTCCAATATCGCTGGTTTCGTAATTTCATTAAAAACTACTCGGTGAACAGCTTTATCTTTTAGCACCTTTTGCTCGTCAAGCATTCGCCAAACATGCCAAGAAATGGCTTCACCTTCCCTGTCTGGGTCGGTAGCCAAGATAAGCTCGTCCGATTTTTTTAGTGCTTCTTTAATTTCCCGGAACGGCTTTGTTGAACTGGGGCTTTGCTCCCACGTCATCATAAAATCTTGCTCTGGGTCCACGGACCCCTTTTTTGCTGGTAAATCCCGAATATGTCCATAACTGGCTAAAACGTTATAGTCAGATCCTAAATATTTATTGATTGTTTTTGCCTTGGCGGGGGACTCAACAATTACAAGCTTCATTACTTTTCCCGAAATACCGTAAAGTCAGGCTGCGAACCAGAGGCTATGTCTGTGATTTAAAAACCGCGGTGCCTTTCTCATATCCTTACGCCTCATCGACCTATTCTTCCTAATTGTGTTTGCCAATTTCATTTGTTTACTGCGTGACAATTGGCATTGTTGACATCAAACGTCAACCAGATTGCATATAAAAAAGTGAAAATTAGTTTTTTAAGGACGTTTGGTTTGATATTCATTTTTGCAATAATTTAAAAAATGCCTGCGTCGAGACCCGCGCAAATAGCTTCTCCCAATTCTTCGGCTTGTCGCACAAAATCCTCGTTCCATTCGCCACGAAATATCAATGGCGCCTGAACTAGTCTCCATTTTTGACCATTGATTATACTTTCAATTGCGCGCCGTGTTCCGGTTCCATCCATTCCCGCCCTGATATAGATCGCACATGGAAGCCCCTCTTTTTTTTCAATGGTTTCGTTATACGTTCTATCGAAAAAGTCTTTTAAAGCTCCACTCATATATCCAAGATTTTCGGTTGTTCCCAAAATTATAGCATCAGCTGAAAGCGTATCTAATGCATTGGCCTCGAAAGGTGTCTTGCAATCTAAATCAACTATTTTACTTTGGACTTTTTTTGCTCCACATAAGACTGCTTTTCTCAACCTCAGCGTATTGCTAGAGGGGATGTGACCAATAATAAGTAGTTTCCTCATATGGACTGCCAAATTCAAAAACCCAACACAAAATGATTATTCCACACAGTTGCTAACATATAGTTGATTGGTTTTGGAATACCTCTTCGCAAATAGACATAATTTTGCAACACTTTTCGTTGCGTTATTTTTCTGGAGAAATTGAAATGGGAAAATTAGTTAATAAAGTAGCAGTGATTACAGGCGCCGCAGGCGGAATCGGGCGCGCTGCGGCTAAACTTTTTGCTCAAGAGGGTGCCAAATTAATGTTGGTAGATCTTGATGAAGCTAGCCTTCTGCGCATGGTGGAAGAGATTGGATCTGATCAAGCGTCATATGTCACTGCTGACGTTTCTGATGTGAGTGATGTCAAAAATTATATTGATAAAACTTTATCAACATTTAAAAAGATAGATATCACGCTCCTAAACGCTGGAATTGAAGGTAAGATAGCGAGTATCCAAAATCAGACCGATGGCGACTTTGATAAGGTTCTCGCCGTAAATGTCAGAGGGGTTTGGTTAGGGCTTAAGTATACGATGCCGGTTTTGGCTAAAAATGGCGGTGGGTCGATTGTTATTACTTCATCCACTGCCGGTATAAGGGCGACGCCTGGTTTGTCGCCTTATATCACGAGCAAGCACGCTGTCATTGGATTAATGCGTGCCGGTGCTATGGAGGGAGCCAAGGATAAAATTCGTGTTAATACGGTCAATCCGTCGCCCATTGAAACAAATATGATTTACAGAATAGAGGATGAAATCAATCCTAATAGAGGAAATAAACAGCCAATGGCAGATAACACACCATTGAAACGTTATGGCCAACCAGAAGAAGTGGCGCGTCTAATGTTATTTCTTGGTTCTGAGGACGGTTCTTTTTGCACTGGAGGGGTCTACATGTGTGACGGTGGAGTTTCTGGTGGTAGGAGTTTTTAGCGTTGGTTACAATGATATTTAAAAGACATTGCTATTTGAATTACTTATAAAGCCCCCAAATTAAAAATTGAGAGATATTATGCGATATAAAGAGCGCCGAGAAAAGTTTAGGGCAGTTTTAGCTGGAGACAAATGCGTTTTCCCTGGTTCCGTTTTTGATCCAATTTCCGCTAGAATCGCTGAGGATCTAGGTTTTGAAATTGGGATGTTTGCTGGTTCTGTTGCATCTCACACGGTGCTTGGCGCACCGGACTTAATTGTTTTAACATTAAGCGAATTTGCGCAACAGGCACGACGGATTAATAGGGCCACTGATATTCCACTAATGGTAGATGCCGACCATGGCTACGGTAACGCTTTGAATGTACGTAGAACTATTGAAGAGCTTGAGATAGCGGGTGTATCTGGGTTATCCATAGAAGATACCGAGTTACCTCAAACATTTGGATCTAACGGAAAAATAAATCTTCTATCAATTGATGAAGGCATTGGTAAAATGAAGGCCGCGATCAGTGGGAGACAGGACCCTAACTTGGTAATTGCTGGTAGAACCAGTGCGCCGGCAATTACTGGAGTGGGAGATGCAATAGAGCGGGCTCTTGCTTATGAAGCAATAGGCGTTGATGCGATTTTTCTGGTTGGTATTAAAACAAGAGACGAGTTAGATACCATTGCAGAAAGACTTAGTTTGCCAATTATCCTAGGTAGTGCCAAAGGCGATGTTTTGGATGAAGATTATTTAAGCTCGAGAAATGTGCGTATTTGTTTGAAGGGGCATCAACCTTTTGCCGCAGCGGTACAAGCAGTCTACGCGACACTCAAATCGATACGTGAAGGCACTCCCGTTGAGGAGCTTAAAGGAGTTGCCTCACCTGATTTAATGAAAAAAGTAACAAGAGCCGAAAAGTATAATTTAATGGCGCAAGAGTTTCTGAAAAAATAAGCCGGCCCTTTATTTAGAGACGATTAAATGTAAGCTATTGAAATTTAGTTAAGAAACTGGTTTTAGGGAAATATTTGTTAGAGGGATAATATTGGAACGAAAACTGAGCACAATATTGGCATTGGACGTCGTTGACTTTAGTAAGCTTATGGCTTCAGACGAGGATATAGCGCTTTCTAATCTGCGGCAAAGAAGAGAAATTATAGATGAAGCAATTCACTCTTTGGACGGTAGGGTTTTTGGATCAGCTGGTGATAGCGTGATCGCAGAATTTACCAGTCCTGTGCGGGCAGTTGAGACAGCAGTAAATATCCAAGCCAAAATGCAAGCGATTAACGAGAATTTACCGGAACATCAGAGGATGAAATTTCGGGTTGGGGTGAATATTGGTGACGTAATGGTTTCGGAAAGTAATCTCTACGGAGACCCAGTTAACATAGCCGCTCGGTTAGAAACTGCAGCAAAACCAGAAGGCATCTGCATTGCAAAGTCAGTATTTGATTTGGTAAGTCAGAAATTGAAACTCTCGTTCGAACCGATGGGCGAATTAACTCTCAAGAATATTGATAGACCTATCGAAGCATATTCAGTAGCCGCAACCAAAAATCCTGGACGTTATGTTCAAAACTTTGGCGAACCATTGCTGAAAGCAGAAAAAGCAAAATCGGATTCACTTGCGGTGATGCTATTTAAAAGTTTAAGTAGCGACGAAGAACAAGCCTATTTCTGCGAGGGCTTCTCCGAGGATTTGATCTCTACTTTGTCGAAGTTTAAACAACTTCAAGTGGCATCATGCAGTGCAAGTTTTGCTTACAGGGAGAGAACAAAAACGCCTAAGCAAATGGGTTTGGAACTTGGTATCCGTTATTTAGTTGAAGGTAGCGTAAGAAAATTAGGTCCAAAGATGCGGATAACTGCCAGCCTTATAAACTGTGACAGAGAGAACACCATTTGGTCGAATAATTTTGACACTTCGCTAGAAGAAATCTTTGATATACAGGATGAAATAATCGAAACAATAGTATCAACAATTGTTGGCCGCGTAGAGGCTGATGTAATTCAGCAATCTAAGACTGTTCGACCAGACAACCTAGCCGCATACGACCTTGTATTACAAGGTCTTGACTATCATCGGCGAAGCGGGATCACTAAAGATAATGCCGAAAAGGCATTTAAGTTATTTGAGCAGGCTATAGAACTGGACCCTAATTATGCTAGAGCTCATGCGTGGAGAGCCTGTTCACTATCAAATTATAGAAGCTGGGCTCCCGAAAAGTTCGGTGGGGATTGGCTTTCAGAATGTTTGTATTCTGTTACAAAGGCGCTAGAATTCGATCCAAATGATGCTGAAGCTCACCGAATAATGGGCGCGATAAAATTACAGGAAAAAGACTTTGATGTCGCACATTTCCATCATAATAAGGCCAGAGAATTATGCCCAAGCGACTCTTACATAAGCGCAAAATGCGCTACCGCACTGATCTTTTTAGGTGAACCAGAGGAGGCGTTAAAAGAGATTAGACGGGCAGAAAAAATAAACCCCTTTTGCTCCGATGAGCTCTTTGAAGATGAGGGGATAATCCATTTTTGCCTAGGCAGCTATGATAAGGCAGTCGAGAGTTTTAAAAAGCTTAAGCTGCCAACAATTAATAGCCTATTTTATTTAGCGGCTACTTATAAGAAAAAGAAAATGCTCAAAGAAGCAGAAGAGGTCCTTGCTCAAGCCCAATCTCACTCTGGTCTATCAGTATCTGATTTTATTTCTACGCAAAAATACCGTGATCTAGGTCGTATTCAAGATTTAGAAATGTCCTTAATGTCAATCTAAAGCTCGAACACTAATTCAGCGGCGTCCTTTTAAAATTTCAACTCAGTTCTCTAAATAAAAGGCCGAGAAATTTCATCACCTAAAAAAAATTCGCATAGTCGATTGGGCCATTTTTGTGATATGGTAGTTGATATTGTTAAAAAGGAGGCGCAAATGTCTAACATAATAGAGTCTCATTTTGGTAC
>Ga0160423_10000162_pt1 | contig 49943 bp, 44 predicted proteins | sample CRUFie14St8metaG_FD_108191 | JGI IMG/M metagenome (GOLD analysis project Ga0160423, IMG submission 108191) | Marine microbial communities from the Costa Rica Dome - CRUD Field 142mm St8 metaG | ecosystem: Environmental > Aquatic > Marine > Oceanic > Photic zone | place: Costa Rica: the Eastern...
AACCATCACTTTAAGCTGCCGCTCATTCTCAAAAACGGTGCGATCATCTGGTCACCGGAGGAAGCGCGCTACAGCCATCATCACCTCCTGACGCGTGAAGAGGTATGGCATGTGCTGGCGGCCTTCACGCTCAATGAGCTCACGCCCTTTGTCTTTTCGCTGCAGCCCGGGCAACGCCATGCGCTTTATCACGGACCCCTCAAAAGCCAGAGCGAACACAAATTGGCCGATTTGTTTGAGGCGGAACGAGAGCTACCTCTGGCGCCGCTGACGGCGATGCCCGATGAAATCAGCGTCATTAATGTGTTTTCTCTGGGCAGCGCCGAGGCGGTCGAACGCGTCAGCGCGAGCATCGCCGATGAGCCTCACCTTGTTGCCTACTCAGGCATTGCAATTCACGAGCGGGAAATGGGCCAGCACGCAACCAAAGAACCGGCTCTGCACTGGATCGACATACACCACAGCCTCGGCAGTAAAGGCAACGGAATCAACCATCTGCGAAAAGAATTGGAGATTGATCACGTGATTGCCTTTGGCGACGGCGACAATGACCTGAGCATGTTTGAGTGCGCCAGCGAGTGTTATGCCCCGGCAAATGCCGACCCAGTGATTCTGAACGCCGCAGACGAAGTGATCGGGCACCACGACGAGGACGGCGTCGCACGCTTCCTTCGCAAGCGTTTTGAGCTCTAGACCCTAACGCACTTGCCTGACCTGTATTAGGCCCACACCCGCCAGAATCATGGCCAACGCAATGAGATGCTCCCAGCCCCAGGGCTCCGCGAGAAATAGCGTGCCCGCTGCAAAGGCCACCGCGGGAATCAAATAGTTGATGGTGGATAGGAAACCGGGGCCCCTCTCTGTTACCACCACAAAATAACACCAGGTAGCGACGCCAGTTGCCATCACGCCGAGCACGATGAGGACACTTGTCGCACCCACCGTGACATCGAAACCGGGCCCCGCGAACTGGGCCCACAGCGCCGGCACCGCCAATAAGATACTGCCAACGCCGAGTGTGCCCACGGATAGCGCGACAGGCTCTTGGGCAGGAAGGCGCTTTGCATAGACGCCATTGAACGCATAGCTGACCGTCGCTAACAATGCGGCAACCTGACCCGGCCACTGGCCGCTGGCGCCTCCCGAGAGCAGATCGTCGCCCACCAAAAGCGCAACGCCGGCGAACCCCACAACCACCCCAGCGAAGCGTCGCCAAGTGAGCGGCTCATGCTCCAATAACCAGTGAGCGAGGAGTAAGGTTGCTATGGGCATCAGGGCCATGAGTATGCCCACCTCAGCCGATGGCACCGACTGCTCTGCCCAGGCGATGAGCGAGAACGGAATAATATTGCCTGTGAGACTCAAGAGCGTCAGTCTTGGCCACCATTCCCGGTCGAGGCTCCAGCGCTGCTGGCGCCACCGCCATACGCACCAGACAACCAGCGCACCCATCCAAAGACGACACCACACGATGAAAAGCGGGTGAAACGACTCCAGCGCGACCGCAATCAGTGCAAAAGCGAACCCCCACACGAACACGAGGTATCCTAGCAGCGCCCAATGTTTGACAGTGCTTTGTGCCATATCACCCACAGCAGTGTGCCTGTGCGCCACGGCGCAATAGTGCGGCTAAATTATTGAAGAACTTTTGTTAAGCTCGGTGTACGCAACGAGTGTAGAAGATGGTTCAGCGAGCCCCCTCACCAGAATCCGATCCGGACGCCTACGTCGAGCACATTTCTCGCTACGGCACGCCCGCCGCGCCTCAGGTAGCGCTTGCTGCAGGTTTGGCGCGCGCCTGGTTCAAGCCAAAGTTTATTGGCCTCGAAAACCTGCCCGACAAGCCGGCATTGTTTATAGGCAATCACGCCTTTATGGCCGTGGACGCCGCGCTTTTTCATCTTTATCTGTATTACGATCACGGCCGTTACGTGAAGGGTTTGGGGGACAAATCGCTTTTTGCCAACGCCCACTACGCGGCCATCGTCCATGCAATGGGGGGTGTATCCGGGCAGGCACCCATTGTTGAGCGACTGATGGCGCGTGGCGATGACCTGTTGCTCTACCCTGGCGGGGCCTATGAATCAGTCAAACCCCTTGAGGCACGGTATCAACTGCAATGGAAGCAGCGATACGGCTTCGTCAAGCTGGCTGCCAAGGCGGGCTACACCGTGGTGCCCGTCGCCTCAGTCGGGCCTGATGAATACTATGATCACGCCCTGTCTTCTCAGGCCCTTTTTAACTCGGCACCAGTAAAAATGCTCATGAAGACCGGTGTGCTGCCGCAAGATCTCCGCTCTGATCTGGTACCGCCCATCCCCTCGGGCATGCTGGGCGGGCCATTACCGAAGCCAAAGACGACGTACTTCGCCATTGGGGCACCGATTGATCTGGCGCAATACGAAGGTCAAACGCTGTCGACACAAAAACTGACTGCACTGCGGCGTCAGTTCGCGAAAGCCATCGAAAAAGAAATCCAAAGTTTGTTACTTCTGAGAGAACAGGAGCGGCATCAGGACAGCTGGCTCAGACGCCTGCTGTCTGCCTGATCTCACATGGCATTGATTCTTGCGATAAGGACCACCCTAGGGATCCTGCTGGGCCTGGTCCTCACATGGGTGCTGCTATCGATTTTTTGGGCGCCCCCACACCTGATAACAACCACGCCCTACCCGGTCGACCAAACACCGGCCACTCGTAATCTCGATTATCAGGACATCACGATACCGAGCGGCGACCTTCATCTGGAGGGCTGGTGGATACCGGCCTCCCAGGCCATCGCTGATCTCATTTTTGTACACGGGGCGGGCTCCAATCGTATCTCGCAGTACATCGGCTCACTGGATTTTTATCGCACATTGCACGAGCTGAACGTCTCAGTGGTCACGATGGATATTCGCAATCACGGCAATTCACCGGTAACCGACAGCACATTGCGCATGGGATTGGCGGAGTGGCCAGATGTGGTCGCCACCGCGCAATGGCTAGATCAGCACCACCCCAGTGATCGGCCGAGAATTCTCCTCGGCGCCTCGATGGGGGGCAGTACGGTCATCCACGCCATGAAGAATGGACTGGAGGCCGACGCCATGATTTTGCTCGACCCGTTACTCGATGTGCTGGACAGCATGATGGAAGTCGGCGAAGTTGAAACTGGGTTTCCTCCGCTACTATTTTCCATCGCCGCGCGAGCGACCATTCACCGATACGACCTACCTCACGGTGAAACGAGTCCACTGGCCATGGCCAAGACATTGGACTTACCCATCCTCCTGATACAGGACTGGGAGGACCCGGTCACGCGCTCACCCTTTGCCGCCGAGCTTGCGAGCACCAACCCCCGCGTCACCCTGGCAACAGTACCCACCATCTCTGTGGATGAGGCTTGCCTTGATGGCAAGGAAGAGTGGGGCACTCACGTCGCGGCACATCCCTGTCGGCCCGATTGGACCCGGGCAACGGTGGCGGCCTTCGTCGAATCTTTGGTGAACCAGGCTCACAGCTTATAGCTGGCAGGCATCCGGCATGGGAGCAGTCACGTATAAAGCCCACAGTCAAAGGATTCAAGCCTTATGAGAAACCTCTTATTGGTCACGGCCGCGCTGTCAGCACTTTTCAGCCACACAGTGTTCGCCTCTTGTCCGGATTTTTTAAACCACTCTATGCGTAAGCTAGCCTCCACCGAAACAGTTCAGTTTTGCGAAGCCTACGAGGGCAAAGCCTTATTGATCGTGAATACCGCCAGCTACTGTGGCTATACCCCACAATTTGAGAGCCTGGAGCAGGTTCACAAAACTTATGAAGACAGCGGTCTTGTTGTCTTGGGGTTCTCCAGTGACGATTTTTTTCAGGAGGATAATGACGAGGGAGATGCCGCCGAGGTCTGTTTTGAGAAGTACGACGTGACCTTCCCGGTGATCGCCACATCGGCAGTCCGCGGCTCAGACGCCAACCCGGTGTTCCGCGGTCTGGGCGAAGCCGCCGGCTATCCGCGCTGGAACTTCAACAAGTATCTGGTATCACCCGCCGGTGAAGTCGTGGAACACTTTTCCAGCAGCGTGAAACCTGACAGTGAAGAAATGCGCGCAGCTATCGAGGCGGCGCTTCCCTCCTCCCAAAGCTGACCCCCAGAAATGTTGGAACCCTGCGCTTGCTGTCATCGCAGGGTTCCACTCACCTTCCACCACCTCATCCCCAAAAAAGTGCACCGCCGGGCGCACTTCAAGCGACATTTTAAAAAGGCTAAGCTACAGGAGGGCGTGTACGTGTGCCGCTTATGCCATCGCGGCATTCATCGCGAGTACGACGAAATGACCCTCGCCCGTCAATTCAACACACTCTCAGCACTCAAGGGTGACGAGACACTCGCACGACATTTTGATTGGGTGGCCAAGCAGCGGGAGCAGTGAGGCCGCTGAACTTTCCTTTTGAACAACCCGGCGCCTTGGTCGTGAAGCGACTCAGTGATCGGCGTTGTAGCGCAAATACTTAACGACCAGTTGGGTCATCACCTCAACATCTTCACTGCCACCCACAATCAGATCCGCGCCGTCCTCGGCGAGAGCACCCCACTCTCTAAACGTGCTCTCCGCACGGGTCCAGAAGCGCTCAATCGACGCTAGATCCCGACCGCGCTCATGTTGGTCACGATGCACCCTGCGGCTCCGCCGCAGCGCCACATCGGTTGCAACAAAAATCAAACGGTCGATCAGCGCCCGCAAGTCGGCCCGGCAGGCGACCAAGATGCCCTCTAGGAGAATGGTATCTCGCGGCGCAATGCTGACGGTCTCAGACCGTCGACAGTGCGTGGCGAAGTCGTAGGTCGGGCACTCAACCGCTCGCCCGGAACGAAGTGCTTCAATATGGGCGGTAAAAAGATCGAGATCGAGCGCGTCAGGATGATCAAAATTGACCGCCTCCCGCTCCTCAGGCGCCAGATGAGACAAGTCGTGATAATAGGCATCGATTGGTAGCAAGGCCACGCTGTCATCGCCCATGGCCTCCAACAGTGCAGCCGCAAGTGTGGACTTCCCGCTCCCCGAGCCACCTGCAATCGCAATGACGCGACGCACTACCGCACGCGCAGCGAGGGTCACGCCTGCCTAGCCGGAGAAATAGACGCTGCCATACTCCGCTTCCAGCGCCTCGCGAATACGACGTTTTTCTCCCGGTGCGTCAACGGCGGAGCAACGTCCCTCCTCCCAGGTGTCATAGGCGTCGTAGCTCGGCACGCCCACAGCGGTTAATAGCTCCCAGACCAACAGACACCGCTCCAACTCCGAGACCGCGTCGTTGACGGCCACCCTGCTGAGTAATTCATCACGACTGGGAACATCGTCGCTAAGCCCCAACTGCCCACCCGTGTCGAGCCGCATAAATGCGGGTGTCTCCGGATCGTAACGAGGCCAGTCCCGGCCATCGGGCAGGCTCGGCGAGCCATCCCGCGCGAATGCGCCCCATGCCGTCATCATGATTTCAGTCATCTCTGCCGCCGAATCGGAGTCGGGATACATGTAATCGCCAATAGCCCCGTACATGGGCGCACCCATGATGAAGGCAATCTCGCTGGCATGTGCCGCCCCCAGAATCTCAGAGAATGGCACGAAGTAATTGTCGGGCTGCTCGTCCCAGTCATACCGATAGGCATACAAGTCGGTGTAGCCCGCATCGCGCATACCCGATAGGGGGTCGTCCACTGCGCCCAATTTCCAGCCGCGCGATCGCATGTCTACCCAGAATGTGTAGAGCGCCGGATCTTTGATGCGGAGTCTCGCAGGCAGGGCTTTAGACAGCGGGTAGCTGACATCCACAAAGTAGCGGCTCAACCCCAGCCACAAGGTCACTTCATCCCGCGTTGTGCCCGCCATCACCGGTACATTTTTAGCGTAGCGGGGGTCGGAGAGCGCGGCCAGCACCCCCTCTTCCGGGATCACCACATCGTCACGAATTACAGCCGGTTGGATGTGGTCTTCCTCGAGCTCGAAATACGCAGCCATTAAGTCGTCCATGTAGACAGCTCGCAGCGTCTCTGCATCTACTGACGCGTTGTCCAAACCCAACTCCCGAACGACTTCCCAGCTTCCCCGATCGACCATGGGGTGCTCGCGCTCGGCGTTATGAGCCTCACTGGCCGTCAGGCTGCGCACGTGCCCGGATTGGGCGATGGCGCGATGAAACAGCCCCTCGGAGGCAGGTGACGCCAGCAGGCTGAAGACATTTCGCCCTCCTGCGCTCTCACCGAAAATCGTAACGTTGTCGCGATTACCGCCAAACAGCGTGATGTTGCGCTGAGTCCAGCGAAGCGCTTCCACCATATCCAGCGTGCCGAAATTGGCCAGGGGTGCCGTCTTCAAATCATTGCCATTCAAGGCGGGGTGGACAAACCACCCCAACGGACCGAGGCGATAATTAATGACTACCACGACCACCTGCTCCCGCGCTGCAAATCGCGAGAAATCATAGGTGCCCTTATGCCCCGTGACGTTGCTGCCGCCATGAATCCACAGCATGACCGGCAGGTCTGCCGCCGCTTGTCCCGGCGCGTAAATATCGAGGTATAGACAGTCCTCCGAGCCTAGATATTCCCCTTCGGCGCCACCGGATGCCATGCTTTGTGGCTGGGGGCACATCACCGGTTCAGGCTTGGATGAAATGACCTGATCGGGCGCTTCAAGCCTGCCGGGGGCGGCCCACCGCCCGGCTCCTTCAGGTGGCTGGGCAAAGGGAATATCCCGGAAGATCAACGACCCTTCAGGTCCCGCCTCCGCGGACACCACGCCGCTCGAAGTAGTCACCGATAGGCCCATCTCAGGCTCCGGATCGGGCACCGTGCACGCAGCGCAGAAAAGTACTGCCAACAGAACCGATAGTCGGTTTAGGACGTTATTTCTCATGGTGTAGTGGTGAGCTCAGTTGTGTGTGATGAGATACGGTCCGAAGAACCGCACGGACCATAGCTGGGCCGCGACCCGCGCTGACTCAGCGATCCGGGCTCGCGGCCGGGAGCTCGTCCGCGTCGAGATCGGCGACGCTGTGATCGACCCAGACCATCAGCAGCTTGTAGCTCACCGAGAGCATGACTGCGCCAACAAACAGCCCGATCAATCCCTCTGCCGCCATCCCGCCGAGTGCGCCCACCAGCACAACGGGCATGGGGGTTTCGACACCACGGCCGAGCAATATCGGCTTCAGGAGCCCGTCAGCCACGCCCGCGGCAAACAGGTAGATCGTCCCCAGAACATGGGTCAGCGTGGACCCGTCGGCCACCAGCCACAGCCATGCCAAGACGGGAAGTACCACCAGCGACGACGGCAACTGAATGACACCCAAAAAGAGCACCACCAGCGCGAGCACACCCGCCGCCGGCACATCCAGAACGAGGAAACCCACCCCCAGTGCCAACGCCTGCAGAACGGCCACGCCAACTACACCGTTGGATACCGATCGAATCGTGGCAACCACAAGTTCATGAATCTCCTCGCCTCGGGCGGGGTCACTGAATGTCATGAGCAACCGACGCATTTGCTGGCCACCCGGTGTCGCATGGGCCATCATGAATCCGGCTATCAGCAGCGCAATGAACAAGAGCACCAGCGCGAGCAGCGTATTGCCAGCGGCAGCGAGCAGGAAACGCCCACCCGCTATCAACTGCGGTTGAATCATTTGCGCGGCTGAGACTAGGTCTTCGTGCGCCCGCTCCCACAACTCGTATAACGGCGCGCCAATCACCGGCCATTCGGCAACAGCGGGGTCCGCCTCGGGGATAGAAAACCCGTGCTCGCTGAGCGCCATCACCCATTCACCCACGTGCTCCGCCATCGACGCACCCAAGAGCCCAGCGGGGATGCCAATAATGAGAAAAGCAATACAGATAAAGATCACGGCCGCCTTACCCTCGCTCAAATGCAAACGCACTGCCAGCCAGTGGTTCAAAGGATAGAGCGACACAGCAAGAATCAGCGACCACAGCGCCAGTGCCAGAAACGGCGCAAAGACCTCGACCGAGAACCAGACGACAGTCAGCAACAGGAACAGGCGCACATAAACCTGCATGAGGTCGTGCGCCAGCATCTTGCGGATGACATTGAGGTCTTCGCTACTCATACCGCCGCCCCCTGCGCGTTCAGTGTGCAGCCTCGCCTAACTCAGCGTGACGAGATCAGTGGCTGAATGCAACCACTAACGCCCTTTCCACTCAGGCTTGCGCTTCTCTGCAAAGGCAGTGGCACCCTCGATTGCGTCCTCACTGGTGAACACCGGCTGAGTCAGCGCGTTCTGATTGGACCACGCCTCATCGTCGCTCCAGTCGCGAGAGGCTTTGATAATGGCTTTACTGACCTTAACGGCCAGCGGACCGTTCTCGGCGATTCGATGCGCCAATGCCTTGGCCGTGTCCAGCGCAGAGCCCGGCTCTGTCAATTCGTTGATGAGCCCCATCGCCATGGCGCGATCTGCGCCCATGAATTCACCCGTAAGCGCGAGCTCCATCGCCACGCGGTAAGGGATTTGAGACGGCAGCCTGACCAAGCCACCGGCGGCGGCAACCAAGCCTCGCTTGACCTCCGGGATACCAAACTTGGCGTTTTCTGCGGCCACAATCAAATCGCAGGCAATCGCGAGCTCGCACCCACCGGCAAGGGCGTAGCCCTCAACCGCGGCAATCAAGGGCTTGTCTGCGGAGCGTTCGGTCATCCCACCAAATCCGCGACCCTCAATCTGCGGAAACTCTCCCGAGACAAACGCCTTCAGATCCATACCAGCACAGAAAGTGCCGCCGGCACCGGTCAGTACGCCGACCCGCAAAGAATCATCGCTGTCTAGCCGCTCAAGCGCTGCCGCTACCCCCTGTGCCACCGAGAGGTTGACCGCATTTTTCGCTTCTGGACGGTTGATGGTGATGACGAGGACGCCATCGGCCTCGTCAGTTAAAACTGTTGCTTCGTCTGACATCACTTCGCTCCTTGTTAGCGCGGCTGCATCCGGATGCCACCATCCATTCTGATGCACTCACCGTTAATATAATCGTTGTCGATGATCGACGTCGCCAACTGCGCGATTTCCTCGGGCCGTCCCAGACGCTTTGGATACAGCACCGACTGCGACAGCGACTCGACAAACTCCGGCGTCAGACCATTGAACAGCGGCGTGTTGATCAGGCCGGGAACGATCGTATTCACCCGAATACCCACGGTTGATAGATCCCGGGCGATTGGCAGCGTCATACCCACAATGCCACCCTTACTGGCGCTGTAGGCGGCCTGCCCCATCTGCCCTTCGTAGGCGGCCACAGAGGCGGTGTTAATGATCACCCCGCGTGAACCGTCATCGGTGACGGGATCATGCTTGGCCATGACTTCCGCGCACAACCTCAGCACGTTGAAGGTGCCCGTCAGGTTCACCGCAATGACTTTGCTCCAGACATCCATCGGAAACGGTCCGTCCCGGCCGAGGGTTTTCGCGGCGTTACCGATACCGGCACAGTTCACATTGATATGGATGGTGCCAAAGGTCGACACAGCAGCCTCGATACCGGCTTTTGCGGAGTCCTCATCCACCACGTTCACGTTCGCGAATACGCAATTGTCTGCACCGAGCTCGGCGACCATCGCCTGCCCCGCGTCTTCATTCAGGTCAAAAATGACCACTTTGCCGCCGGCCGCAGCGATGCGGCGTGTCACTGCCTGCCCGATACCCGAGGCACCGCCGGTAACGACTGCAACTTTTCCATTGATATCCATGTGTTAACTCCTATTACTCACTCAAATAAATATCTATTCATCCGGCCCGCCGGCGCACGATGTTGCGCTCACCGGTGGACACCACGATCTGTTCACCCATCGGGTCTGCGGTTTCAAACCACTCAAGCAGTTCGGCATCCTCCGGGTCAGCCACCCCGACCCAGCGGCGGCCGTCAGACAATTGCCGACCGACTACGACAGCCCGTGCGCCGCCTTTCTGCGGCTGAAAGGTATAGCTTTCTATCACCCCATCAGGCTCAGGGTCAGAGACAACCTCGACCACTTCAGGGGCCTTGAACTCCGGGAGCGCTTCGGGAAACGCGGCGGGCATGTTGGCATAAACGCCCACCGCGTGCTTGGAAAGATACCCGCCATTGGCTCCAACAACGCCATATGCAGGCTCAGGCTGCGCTCGCAGCCAATGCACCATCTCTGCGATGCCATGGGTAGAGTAGTTATTACCTGGCCCGCCAAAAAACGGAAGCCCTCCGGTCAACGTGAGGGGCCGTGGGTCATCGAGCGTCATGCCTAACGCATCCATCGCTACCCAGACCGCGATCGGGAAACAGGAATACAGGTCGGCCGCGCCAACCTGTGCCGCCTCAATGCCAGCTCCCGCCAAAGCGTTGTGATAGGCCGCCGCCATTGCCTCTGACCGCCCCAGTGATTTTCGGTTTAACACCTGAGGCTCAGAACCCGTAGCGTGCCCGTGGAGAAAAATCGCCCGATCCGCCACTCCGAGGGACTGAGCCGTTTCCCAGCGGGTGAGCACCAGCGCAGAGGCCTGATTCACGCCATCTTTGGCCACCATTGATTTGAGGTGAGGGTCTCCCATCATGCGATTGCTGCTCGACGCCTCGCCGATTACCTCCGCAGTCATGGCCTCGTCAAACATGGCATAGGGGTTGGCCGCCGCCACGCTGTTAAAGCGCACCATAAGTTCTGCCAAAAGTGCCCGATAAGCCAATTTACTGAGGCCTAGCTCACTGCGCCGGACCTGTTCCTGAATCGGATAAATATCGACGGGATTCCAGGCTCCATGGCGATTCAACTCAGCGTCAAACAACAGGTCGATACACGCGCCGCGGTCGTCAGTTTCACCTTCTGGCTCATCACTCCAGTCTGCCGACAGACCCTGTCGCTGCAGCCGACGGGAAGTAGCCAACGCCTCGGCACCACAGATAATCGCGCCGTTGATCTCACCGCGGACCAGCGCATTACCGAGCTCATAGACCAATCGCTGGGGCTCATCGCCACAGGCCCGCGAATAGACCGCCGAGGCATTCGGCAGATTGAGCCGGCGAAGAATCGACAGCGGAGGACTGCTGCTGCGTCCGAAAGGAGCAATAGCAGGCACGATGGGATCCGGCACAGAGTGGGCAAACATTCGCACGCAGGCGAGGCGATCGATTAGCGGGCTTAACGACGACGACGCCCCGGTATCAGTCAGGGCGGCCTCGCAGGCACGCGCCGCCAAATCCTCTGGCATCAATCCTTCAAATTGGTCGTCAAGACGCTCGGTAAACTGGCCTGCGCCCAGCAAAACAGGCGTATTGGGATCAACGGACATCTTAGTGACTCAGGTTATTCGACGCGGACTGCGCGATCGCCATGAAAGAGGCCGCTTCCAGTGAGGCACCACCCACTAGGGCACCATCAACGTGCGGACAGGCAAAGAGCGCATCGGCATTCCCTGCGTTAACACTGCCACCATAAAGAATGGGCGTGGCCTGTGACGCCCCCAACAAGGTTTGAACTTCCTGTTTGATCATGGCGTGCATCTCATTCGCCTGATCCGGCGTCGCCGTGAGGCCCGTGCCGATGGCCCACACGGGCTCATAAGCAATCAATAGGTTCGGTGGAGACGTCGCCAGCGCCGATCGCAGTTGCGCGCGCACTACATCCTCATGCTCCCCCGCCTCACGGGCGGATAGCGGTTCCCCGACACACAGCACAGGGGTCACACCCGCCAATTGCGCCGCCGCCAACTTCTCAGCGATCAGCTCATCCGTCTCATCGTGATAATGCCGCCGCTCGGAGTGCCCGACGAGCACAAACTGGCAGCCGAGATCCGCCAACATTTCGGCGGACACCTCTCCGGTGTACGCCCCTTGAGCGTGCACAGAGCAGTCCTGTGCTGCCAACTCACAGCCAGGTAAGGCCTCAATCAAGGCCTGCAGATAAAGAAATGGCGGTGCGATAGCAATGTGTAGCGCAGGATTGGCCTCAAAAGACCACTGTTCCGAGAAGGCTTGAATCGCGGCGCGGCTACCGTGCTGCTTCCAATTGCCGATGAGATAAAGGTTGGTCATGGGCTACGCGTGATATGGGACGCGGCGGACCATAACAGAGAGCGGCATGCTTCTCACCCCCTGTCGACGGGGCAATCTGCTCGGGCACCCCACTCGGCCCAGGATCCGTCATACACCGCAACGGGAGAACGCCCGAGTTCATGCAGGGCCACCGCCAGCAGACAGGCGGAAATACCTGACCCACAGGTCGTCATAACTTGGCCACTCTGACCGGCCCCGACCTCGTTAAACAGCGCCTCCAGTTCCGGTAGCGGTTTCAGGCTAGCGGGATCGCCCATCAAAATCTGGGCGTAGTGCAAATTTTTCGAACCGGGGATATGACCCGGACGCACGCCTGGCCGCGGCTCGGGCTCTTCACCGGCAAACCGGGAAGCAGAACGCGCGTCGACGACGAGGTGGCTCCCGGATGACAACGCTGCCTTAACACCCTCTGCGTCTGTTACCCAAGCCGACTGATGCGCCGCGACAAAACCCTCGCCTGGCGGAGCCACCGCGGGCTCGCCCTGCTCCGTCTCATACCCTTCGGCAATCCAGCCCGGCAGCCCCCCCTCAAGAATCTGCACCCTGTCATGACCAAATACGCGAAACATCCACCAGGCTCGTGCGGCGGAAAACAGCCCCTTACCGTCGTATACCACCACCCGGCTATTCGCACCGATACCCAGCACCCGAACACAATCAGTGAACACCGGCTCACTTGGCAGCATATGGGGACAGGCGTGTTCCAGGTCCGCCACAGTGTCGATATCAAAAAACTGGGCGCCGGGGATGCGACTCGCGAGAAACTCCGCCTTGGGGTCGCGACCGTCCGCCGGCAAATACCAGGAGGCGTCAACAACCCTGACATCGGAGCTCTCCAGTTGCGAGGCGAGCTCCACGGGCAATATGAACGTTTTCGAATCAGGCATTTTAAGTGCTCGCGCAAAAGAACAAGGTGAGCGGTCGTGAAGCCTGCGTCCTGCGTCGCAAGGGCGGTCACTCGCCTAGTTCCACCACAAGTACTGGCAATTGTATGGGCTGCCTCAGATCTTGAAAACCAGACCAAAAAGAACAGATAGACAAACAGGAGTGCTGTCCCACCGCGGCGACATCATGAGCTCCATCCACGGCAGCGCCATCCACGGCAGCGCTATCCAAAGAAGTACGGCGGCCATGGGGTTTTCATTCAGCGTCGACTTTGGTCACAATGGCCGGCCTTCGATATCAACATCCCGTATGGGATCCCAGAGGAGATAGCTATGCCCAACACGACGATTACCTGCGGCGATGGATTTGAACTCGGCGCCTACGAGGCGAGCCCCGCGGGCGCGGCAAAGGGCGCTGTCGTTGTCATCCAGGAGATCTTTGGCGTCAACTCGCACATTCGTTCCGTTGTCGACGGCTACGCTGAGGCGGGTTTCTATGCGATTGCTCCGGCGATTTTTGACCGGCTGGAGCGGGACGTGCAGCTGGGCTACACCGAAAACGACATGACTGCCGGCATCGAGCTCGCTTTTCAAAAGTTGGATATGAGCCAGACCTTGGGCGATCTGCAGGCCACTATTGATGCCGCCGCGAATCATGGAAAGGTCGGCGTGGTGGGCTACTGCTTCGGCGGCTTGCTGACCTGGCTGTCGAGCTGCAACCTGAATCAGGTGTCGGCGGCCTCCGCTTATTATGGTGGCGGTATTCCGGATAACGCGGACATAACGCCTTCTTGCCCGATCATCCTCCATTTTGGTGAGCAGGATGCGCACATTCCCATGGACTCCGTGGCCGCCTTCCAAGAAAAGCAACCGGACCTGCCGGTACACGTTTATGCCGCGGATCATGGCTTCAACTGTGATCAACGCGACTCCTATGACGCAACGGCAGCAAGCCAGGCCAGAGAACGCACGCTGACCTTGTTTAATAATACCCTCGCCGCCTGAGCGCTGGCGTGAGGATCGGCGTCATCGTCGGGAGCCATCGCACCGAATCCGAGAGCGCAAAAGTCGGCCGGTTTCTGAGCGAAGTACTCTCCGCAACTGACGGCGTCAGCACCTGGACGCTTGATCTCGGTAAAACCCCGTTACCATTGTGGGACGAGGCGTTGTGGAGCAATGGGCCTCACTGGTCGATGATGCCCGAGCTCAAATCGGAGCTCGACACCTGCGACGGGTTTGTTGTGATTTCACCCGAGTGGCACGGTATGGTGCCCGCGGCATTGAAAAATTTTTTCTTGCTGTGGGCCGCGACCGGCGAGCTTTCTCACAAACCCGCGCTCCCCTGCGCTATCTCAGCGGGAGAAGGCGGCGCCTACGTGATCTCCGAACTGCGGATTAGCAGCTATAAAAACAACCGCCTCTGCTGGTTACCCGAGCAGCTGATTGCCAGACAGGTGAAAGCCATCTGCAACGACGACACCGCATTAAATGACGCCGCGCTTCATGATACCTTCGCCACCCGAAGTCGTTACGCGCTTGACTTGCTGCTTGCCTACGCCAAAGCACTGACTAGCGTGAGGGACAGCGGCCTGATCGACCACGATACCTTTATGAACGGCATGTGATCAGCCACAGGCCTGTTTACGACAACGCGCGATAACCACCGCTGTAGAAGATGAGGGGGTCAGCCTCCCTTGATTCAAACTGCAGGACTTCACCGACGATGATCTGGTGGTCGCCACCGGGATGAACGGCATAGGCCGCGCAGGTGAAATGTGCTAGCGCATCGATCAGCTTGGGCTCACCCTCCGGCCCAGTCGTAAAGTGCTCGGCTTGCGCGCTGTGACCGCCGCGCTGGGCATATTGGCTGGAGAGCGCACCCTGCTCTGAACTCAATACACTGATCCCGAAATATTGGCACTCCTTGTACACCGCCAAGTGGTCCGAAGAGTTCTGGATGCTCCACAGCACCAGAGGCGGATCCAGAGAGACCGAAGAGAAAGAGTTCACCGTGGTCGCAAGCGGCCCAAGGCCGGGGTCTTCTACCGTCACCAGACAAACACCGGTCGCAAATCGCCCCAGCGCCTGTCGAAAATCACCTGCATCCATGGTCATCAGTACGCCTTCTGTAACGGGCGCCACCTGCCCGTCGTCGCTAAATATCTATTCATATCGCTCGCAGGTTTCCAGTTATGCCTCAGACCGCACTTTTAACGATCCAGCCCGCCCATTAGGATGTACTTGATCTCGAGATAGTCATCGATGCCGTATTTGGAACCTTCTCGCCCTGAACCCGACGCTTTCACGCCACCGAAGGGCGCCATCTCGTTAGAAATGATGCCCTCGTTGACCCCTACCATGCCGTAATCCAGGGCTTCGGAAACCCGCCAAACACGACCGAGATCGCGCGTATAAAAATACGAGGCGAGACCAAATTCCGTATCGTTGGCCAGAGCGATCGCCTCAGCCTCATCGGCGAACGACATGACAGGCGCAACCGGCCCAAAGATTTCGTTGCGGAAAACCGCCATCTCTGAGGTAACCCCGGTAAGCACGGTTGGCTGGTAATAACAGGGCCCCAGATCAGAGCGCGCGCCACCCAGCGCGACTTTCGCCCCAGCATCGGTTGATAAGCGTACCAAGCGGTCTACATCCTCTACCGCCTTTTCATTCACCAGCGGGCCCTGCTGCACGTCTTCATCAAGACCGTTGCCCATTTTGAGCTCAGAGGTAGCCGCCACCAGCTTCTCAACAAACACGTCATGGATGGTGTCCTGCACGAAAATGCGGTTGGTGCAGACACAGGTTTGACCGCTGTTGCGATACTTCGAGATCAAGGCTCCCTGCACTGCCGCATCGATATCCGCATCGTCAAACACAATAAATGGCGCGTTGCCGCCCAATTCCATTGAGGTGCGCTTCAGCGTCGCGGCACAAGCCTGCTCCAATCGCCGCCCCACCTCTGTCGAGCCAGTGAAGGTGAGTTTTCGCACCAAGGGACTGTCGGTAAGTGCCGGTCCAATCTCAGAGGACGCACCCACTACAACATTCAGCACCCCTGCCGGTACGCCCGCCCGCTCGGCCAGCTCCGCCATAGCCAGCGCTGACAGGGGGGTTTCGGATGCCGGCTTGATTACGATGCTGCACCCTGCAGCGAGCGCGGGTGCGGCCTTGCGCGCAATCATGGCATTGGGGAAATTCCAGGGCGTGATCGCGGCGACCACGCCAACCGGCTGCTTAATACACACTACACGCTTGTCACTCGAGGGCGCCGGGATGACATCACCGTCGATACGTTTGGCTTGTTCACCGAACCACTCCATGAAGGCCGCACCGTAAGCGACCTCGCCACGGCTCTCCGCCAGCGCCTTCCCCTGCTCGGTCGTCATGATGATGGCGAGATCTTCCTGATGCGCCATCATGAGGTCGAACCAGCGTCGCAAGACTTGCGCCCGCACTTTAGCCGGCACCTCTCGCCATGAGTGCATGGCTTCGTGGGCCGCCGAAATAGCCTCGATCGTGCCGGGCGCGTCGATCGTTGCAACCTCGGTGATAACCCCACCCGTGGCCGGGTTCGTCACTGCAAGCCGACGAGATAAATCTGGCATCCACTTACCGCCCACGTAGGAGGATGTTTTCAACAAATCCGAATCAGAAAGATCAGTAACCATCGCTCTTCCTCCACAGGCCCTGCTCGGCCGCAACCATGCCGCGGGCACGAATATCACGTTATGGGTCTAAGGGCGATCCACCATTGATGGTCGGTTGACCCACCCACAGCCGCGCATCGTGCATGAATACCTCCTTACGCACCATACCCGTTTGGGTGATAGAGCTGGCCATTACCGGAATGACTCAGCCAACGCTTAGCAAGATTGGCGGAAGGGGACCCAGCGAGACGTCACTCAACCACTTATGGCACCCACTTCGGCGCGGTGAGGCGTCGCTTACCGTCGGTCGCAAGCACCGTGTCGGGGGCATCCAATTCACTGCGATCCCACAGCTCGCAGGTTACCTGTTTGTGCTTTTGATCGAGGCCCTCACAGTAATTGCTGTAGCGGCAAAGCATGACCTCATCACCCCTGCCCAGACGCACTTTCTCGAACCAATCAGGGTCGGCCAAGGACTGACGGGCAAATCCCACGATGTCTGCCTTATCCTCTGCGAGCAAGGCTTCCGCCTGATCGAAACTATGGATCCCCCCAGCCGATACCACAGGCGTATCAAACCCCGCCGCCCGCAGAGCTCCCCGGATCGTTGCTACGGGCTCCGAGTTTCGGCCCCAGGGCCCTTGCGCATCAGATAAGTAGGCCGGCATGCATTCGTAACCGCTCCTGCCGGTGTAGGGATAAGCAGCCCAACCCACCTTGGGCTGTTTGGCATCATCAAACTTACCGCCGCGGGACAAACTCAAAAAATCCATCCCGGCGCGCGCAAACTCAGTCGCAAAAAAGCAGGCGTCATCAATGCCGCTGCCCTCAGCAATAATTTCGTCACTGAGAAAGCGACACCCGACCGGATAATCATCGCCAACCGAAGCGCGCACTGCTCGGTACACCTCTAATGGCAAGCGCACCCGCTGCCCTCGCGGGCCGCCGTAACCGTCTTCACGTTGATTCGTCGCCGATAAGAAAGAAGCCATGGTATACGCGTGGGCGTAGTGCAATTCGATACCGTCGAAGCCCGCTTGCCGCGCCCTCGCAGCGGCTTGCGCAAAAAGCGGCGGCAAGGTCTTTGGCAGCGCCGCAATACCCGGTAAATGAGTGTCGGTAACCCGCTCACGATACCCGTGGCGCAGTGCCTCCAGCTCGCGGGGTGCCAACACGACTTCCAGCTCGGCATCCTCGAGTGCGGCGAGACGTTGCCGGACCCCTTGCTCGTCATCCGTGTCCATTCCCAAATGCTCGCGATGTGACTCCGTCACCTCAAGAAAACGCTGAAAAAAAGCGTCCGGCTGCGGTCGCCGACGGATCTGCAAGAAGTCGATCAACTGAATTAAGAGTTGCGTCTGCCCACCGCTGGCTTCTCGCACCGCGCCCGTTAACTGCTGCAATCCCGGAATGTAGCGATCGCTTGATATTCTTAGCAGGGGCCCGCTGGGAATATCCCTGATGCCGGTGGCCTCGATCACGATGGCACCGGGCCGCCCTTCGGCAAAACGCGCATACCAGTCGATGACATCTTGCGTGACGTCTCCGTCCTCACTCGCCCGCCACGGCACCATTGCGGGTACCCAGGTCCGCTGGGCCAACTCGAAATTGGGGGCAGCCAGGGGCGAATACAGCCGGCTCCGCGAGGCTTGCTCGGCCGTGGGCCAGCGTGCCACCGAAGTTTCGAATTTAATGCGCTCCGGGGGTTTCCACATACCTCAAGGCTCGATGCGACTGACATCGAGCTTGATGTGCTTCAAGACCGACATCATTTGTTCATAGTCAGCACCCGAGAGATTGCCCAAGCACTCGGCCACCCATGTTTCGTGGGCTTCAGCCATTTCCGCGAAACGCTTTTGGCCCGCCCGCGTTAAGGTGACACAAAAAGCCCGGCGGTTATCCGGTACCGGTTCGCGGCTAATGAGCCCCTCTCCTTCCAACTGCACAGCAATCCCCGACACATTACCGCCCGACACCATCATCCGCTGCGACAGGTCACCCATCGTCAGTCCCTTGGGTTCGCGGGCCAGCTGCGCCATGAAATCAAACCGTGGGAGTGTAATATCGAACTCCGTTCGTAAACGGTTCCGCAGATGCCGCTCAACGAGATTGGCGCAGGTGAGCAACCGCAGCCATAACCTTACCGCCTGATGATCGCCGTGCTCGAGGCGCGATTCATGATCGAGGCCTGCTTGATCACTCGCTGAATCCATAGCGTATTACCAACGAAAGCGTTTCATTTGAATATTTTAAACATAAAATGTTTTTCCTATACTAACTTAACATTTTAGATGTGAAATATTGCTGGCACTGCGTCGCAATGGAGAACATGTCGTGAAAGTCGTTTGTCTTGGCGGTGGACCCGCCGGTCTCTATCTCGGAATCAGCCTGAAACTGCGCAACCCCGAACACCAAGTCGAGGTGTATGAGCGCAATAAGCCCGACGATACGTTTGGTTGGGGAATCGTCTTTTCAGATCAAACGGTCGATAACATCACCGAAAATGACTCCGTGAGCGCGGAACGGATCGTCAACGAGTTCATTCACTGGGACTTGATCGACTGCCATGTATCCGGCGCGGTTGAGCGATCAGGGGGCCATGGCTTTATCGGATTAGGCCGCAAGCGCTTCCTGCAGCTATTGCACGAACGTGCGCGGGAGCTGGGCGTTGACCTGCATTTTGAGCAGGAAATTGAACTGGACCACGTACACACGCGATTTGCCGACGCAGACGTAATTGTTGCCAGTGACGGTCTCAACTCAAGGATCCGAAATACTTATCTCGAAGAGTTTGGCTGCACAATCGAGACGCGGCCAAACAAGTTCGTATGGCTGGGCACAAACCAAACGTTCCGCGATGCCTTTACATTCATCTTCGAGCGCACGGATCATGGCTGGATTTGGGCCCACGCTTACCAGTTCGACGACAACACCTCGACCTTCATTGTTGAGACGACCCCTGCAGTCTACGACGCGCTGGGATTCGAATCGATGTCGCATGAAGAGAGCGCTGAAACCTGCCGGCGCATTTTTGAAGACTACTTGGACGGCCACTCCCTGCTGACCAATTCAGCTCATATCAGAGGCTCGGCGTGGATCAACTTTCCCGCCGTCTATTGCGATAACTGGATCAAAGACGATCGCATCGTCTTAATCGGCGACGCCGCCCACACTGCGCATTTCTCTATTGGCTCCGGGACAAAATTGGGCCTTGAGGACGCGATCTCCCTTGCGCGGCACCTCGACAGCGGAGAAGCCATTCCTACGGCGCTGAAGCAGTATCAGGAAGAGCGCAAAATCGACGTGTTACGCCTTCAAAATAGTGCGCGTAACGCTATGATTTGGTTTGAGAATGTGCCCCGATACATTGAGGCATTCGACCTCAAGCAGTTCAACTATTCAATGCTCACCCGTAGCCAGCGCGTGAGTCATGAGAACCTGCGCCTGCGCGATAAAGCTTGGCTGGACACAATGGAGGCGCACTTAGCACAACGTTATGGCGGCCCCGCCGCCAATGACCCCGTGCCACCGATGTTTCTTCCTTTCTCGTTGCGCGAAATGACCCTGAACAACCGCGTATGCGTGTCGCCCATGTGCATGTACAGCGCGACGGATGGCCTTCCCGATGACTGGCACTTAGTGCACTACGGTGGTCTGGCCAAAGGCGGTGCGGCACTGGTCTATACGGAAATGACCAACGTCAGCGCAGACGGCCGCATCACTCCGGGGTGCACCGGCATTTGGAGCGATGCACATACCGATGCCTGGCGCCGCGTGACGGATTTTGTTCATCAACACACGGAAGCCAAAATGGCGATTCAGATTGGCCACGCAGGCCCCAAAGGGTCAACCCTAGAGCCATGGAAGTGGGACCCCAAGATCCTCGATGAGCCCCTTCCAGAAGCCGAGCGATGGCCGCTGCTCTCAGCCAGCGCGATTCCCTTTGACACCTACAGCCCCGTGCCTCGCGCCATGACACGCCAGGACATGGACACTGTACTGGCACAGCACGTCGATGCAGTGAAACGCGCCAATGCCGCGGGTTTCGACATGATTGAAATGCATGCCGCTCACGGCTACCTGCTTTCCTCTTTCGTGACCCCCGTTTTGAATCAGCGTGATGATGAATATGGCGGCTCTATGGAGAACCGACTGCGCTACCCATTAGAGGTCTGTCGCGCGATGAGAGCCGCATGGCCTGAGGACAAGCCCATGTCCGTGCGCATTTCAGCGCACGACTGGATGGGTGACTCTGGAGTAACCGAGAGCGAGGCTGCTGCGATTGCTGAGGCCTTTATCGAAGCCGGCGCAGATATCATTAATGTTTCCACTGGGCAAACGAGTCACGCCGCTCAGCCGCAGCCAGGACGCATGTTTCAAACCCCACTGTCGGATATCATCCGCAACGACGGTCGTATCCCGACCATCGCTGTGGGGAATATCTACGAAACCGACCATGTGAATAGCATCATCGCCGCAGGACGCGCTGATCTGGTTTGCCTCGCTCGGCCCCATTTGGCGGATCCGAATTGGACGCTTCATGCCGCAGCAGAGCTCGGCTATCAAGGTCCCGGGGCGGCAGAACAGCACCAGTATTTCCTTGGATACCGTCAGGCGCATACTTTGGCTCAACGCGAGCGAGAAGCGGCCTCATGAGCCGACACGCCCTGATCACCGGCGCGGGCACGGGTATTGGCGAAGCCATCAGCCGACAACTCCACCATGAAGGCCATGCCGTCACGCTGTTAGGACGGCGCAGTGAGCCCCTCGAGGCGCTGTCACAAACGCTAGGCAAACAGAGTTTTGCCGTCACCGGAGATGTGACGGACAGGCGCGAGATTGAATCGGCTTTCAAAGCCGCAACAGCCCAATTTGGCGACGTCGAGATTCTGGTGAACTGCGCGGGCATGGCACCGACGGCCCCCTTTCACCGCGTTGACTTCGCTGATTGGCAGCGCACCATGGACGTCAACGTCAATGGTGTTTTCCATTGCACACAGCTTGCGCTCGAAAGCATGCTGGAAAACAACTGGGGTCGGGTGGTTAATATTGCCAGCGTCGCGTCTCTTAGAGGATTCCCATACGTGAGCGGATATTGCGCCTCAAAACACGCCGTGTTGGGCATGACCCGGGCCCTAGCTCTGGAGGTGGCGACCCAGGGCATCACCGTTAACGCGGTCTGCCCGGGCTACGTGGATACTGATATTGTGAGGAACGCGATCGCAGGCATCGTCAACAAAACGGGCCGGACAGAAGCAGACGCCATGCAACACTTCACTGACAGCAATCCCCAAGGCCGCCTGGTGGACGTAACCGAAGTAGCCAGCGCCGTGAGCTGGCTCTGCGGCGAAGGGGCAGCCAGCGTGACCGGACAGGCGATCGCAATCGATGGCGGCGGCACCGCCTAACACGGAGAGATAGCATGGACACCACCTGCCTGGCCCATCACAACGCGACGCACTTTCTCTGGGAGTGTACCGACAGGGTTGCCACCATCACACTGAATCGCCCGGACCGCAAAAACCCACTGACCTTTGAATCTTATGCGGAACTCAGAGACCTCTTTCGAGGGCTCGCTTACGCAGAGGATATCGATGTCGTGGTTATCACGGGTGCTGGTGGCAATTTTTGCTCCGGTGGCGATGTCCACGAGATCATCGGTCCTTTGACAAAGATGAATGTGAAAGAGTTGCTGGCCTTTACCCGCATGACGGGTGACCTGGTAAAGGCGATGCGGGCCTGCCGCCAGCCCGTCATCAGTGCGGTCGAGGGTATTTGTGCCGGCGCCGGCGCGATCATTGCGATGGCGAGCGACCTCCGCTACGCCAGCGAGAGCGCCAAAGTGGCATTCTTATTCAACCGGGTCGGTCTTGCCGGGTGTGACATGGGGGCGTGCTCAATACTGCCCCGCATCATCGGACAGGGTCGCGCCAGCGAACTGCTTTACTTTGGCCGCTCAATGAGCGGAGAGGAAGGCGAGCGCTGGGGCTTTTTTAACGGCCTGAGCAACGATCCACTCGGCGACGCGCAGGCGGCTGCCGAGCGGATCACAGCGGGCCCTACCTTTGCCAATGGCATCACCAAGACACAGATGCACCAGCAGTGGAACATGTCTGTCGATCAAGCCATTGAGTGTGAAGCGCAGGCGCAGGCGATCTGTATGCAAACTGAGGATTTTCGGCGGGCATACAACGCCTTTGTTGACAAACAGCAACCCATTTTCGAGGGCAACTGACGCCATGACTTACGGCTGGGGGATAACAGGATGAGTGATCAGAGTTTCTTGCACTGGCCCTTTTTCAATGAAGAGCATAGGGAGCTCGCCGCGCGCCTCGACCAGTGGGCGGGAAACCATCTCCCCGCCCTCACGGCCAACGAGCATGATGACCTGGACGGCACCTGCAAAGCGATCGTCAAGGCCCTTGGCGAGGCGGGTTTTGCATCCTACGCGGTGCCCGCCAGTGCAGGTGGGCACCACGACAAGCTGGACGTGAGAAGCCTCTGTCTGATTCGCGAGACGTTGGCGCGGCATAACGCGCTCTCCGACTTCGCTTTTGCGATGCAGGGACTGGGTAGCGGCCCGATTTCACTCTTCGGGTCCGAAGTACAGCAGGCGGACTATTTGAACGCCGTGGCGACAGGAAACAAGATCGCAGCGTTCGCGCTGTCGGAGCCTGACGCTGGATCCGATGTTGCCGGCATGACCTGCCGCGCCCGGCGAGACGGTGATGATTGGGTGTTAAACGGCACCAAGACCTGGATATCCAACGCCGGCATCGCCGACTTCTACACAGTTTTCGCCAGGACTGACGACACGGGTGGCGCAAAAGGCATCAGCTGTTTCATCGTCGAAGCGGGGTCTCCAGGCTTTCAGGTGACTGAGCGCATCGACCTGGTCGCGCCGCACCCTCTCGGCACGTTGACCTTTACAGACTGCCGCATTTCTGCCGCCCAACTGGTGGGCACCGAGGGCAAAGGCTTCGCAATCGCTATGGCAACGTTGGACGTCTTTCGTTCAACCGTTGCGGCTGCCGCGCTCGGCATGGGGAGGCGAGCGCTGGATGAAACGCTTGATTACACAGCTGAGCGCAACATCTACGGCGGCACGCTGGGAGAACTGCAGCTAGTGCAAAGCAAGCTCGGTGAAATGGCGCTTGGCGTCGACAGTAGTGCGCTAATGATTTACCGGGCGGCTTGGACCAAGGACTGTGCTGCGGAACGTGTCACCCGTGAGGCGGCGATGGCCAAGTACCATGCCACCGAGACTGCCCAACAGGTCATCGATGCCGCCGTGCAACTCCATGGCGGTAAAGGCGTCACCAAAGGCTACATCGTCGAGGCGTTATACCGTGACATTCGTGCGCTGAGAATTTATGAGGGCGCCAGCGAAGTCCAAACCACCATCATCGCAAGGCAAACGCTTGCAAACCATATGAGTTAACTCACGGAGAGTGAGCGGGAAGCCCTCTCGAGATGAAACTGCTCACTCCATCCTCAGCGCGCAGTCGGCACATGCCACGCAACAAAAAGCTTTCTGGTGCGTGTCAGCAAGTCACTGAAAGCGGCGCAGACAGAGAATAAAGACGCACACAATGTGCTAATTTACTCTGGAGTGGAGCACTATTTTTCGGCTACCTCGGGTAACTAACCTTATCCAGCATGACTGCAACCACCAGTCAACCAAGGAAATCGCAATGAGCACGCTAGCAAACTTAGTCCAGGACCTTGCAACAGGTGGGATCAAAGTCATTGATCTGACGGAAACACTCCGAGAGGACTATCCAGTGATCTCCTTACCACCTGATTTCAAGCCTGCATGGTCGTTTAAGAAGGAGGTCGTGTCAGAGTATAACGACGATGGCCCAATGTGGTTCTGGCACAACATATCGCTCAATGAGCACACCGGCACCCACTTTGACGCCCCCATCCACTGGGTTTCGGGTAAAGACCTACCGAATAACACGGTTGACTCAATACCGGCAAGAGACTTCATTGCGCCTGCCTGTGTAGTGGATTGCAGCGAGGAGGTAGCAGCAGACCAGGATTTTCTGCTCACAAAAGAACGCCTAATGGCTTGGGAGGACCAGCATGGCCAGATACCTGCTGGAAGCTGGGTATTCATGCGATCCGACTGGCGCAAGGTCGCGATCCCCGACAACTACGCCAACATCATCGATGACACAGCGCATCACCCGGGCCCAGACAATGAGTGCGTGCACTGGATGATCGAAGAACGAGACGTTCTAGGGTTCGGTACTGAGTGCATCGGGACTGACGCCGGAATTGCGATGAGCTTTGATCCGCCCTTGCCCTGCCACTATTTTATGCATGGCGCTGGTTTATGCATGGCGCTGGAAAATACGGCTTGCAGTGCATGACGAATCTCGACCTGTTGCCGCCCACAGGTGCTGTTATCGTGTGCCCGCCGTTGAAGATAGAGGGAGGCTCCGGTAGCCCACTCAGAGTTCTTGCTCTCGTTGCAAGCTGAGGCAGCGACCAGGGGCCCCAATGAACTGACACCATCCCATATCTAGCTGCTAAGCTCTTGCCAGCGGGCAACGAACAAATAAGCCTAGCGCGGCGGCAAGGGCGAAGCTCTATGGGGTAGCTTGCGCGAGGTGCCAGTGCGCGAGCCGCCAAAGTGACTTAGCGATAAACTGAATGCCCCGACACGCAAACAACAGAACATCATTTTGACAAGCTCTAACTCTCGCAGCATGCCGTTAACTAGCGAGCTGATCACCTTGGACAAAGCCGCTATTGTGGCGTTTGCCTCCCAGTTCGATCCGCAACCCTATCACTTGGATAACGAGGCGGCAGAACAGTCGATCTTTGGCGGCCTGTGCGCCAGCGGTTGGCATATTGCTGCACTGGCGACGCGCTTGGTGAGCGAAACGCTAATCGAAAGCGGCTTGCCCTTCGTTGAAATGGTGTCAGTCGGCCACCTAAAGTGGACACGGCCGACCTTTGTCGACGAGCAAATCAGCGTGCGCGTCACACTGACCGACATCCTCCACGAAAGTCCCATCGCAGAGACCTACGTTCAAGCGTTCGACGTCGAAGTCTGCAATGGTGATGGCGCTGTTGTGGCAGTGATGGGAGCGTCGGCTGCCATCGCGCAAGACTCGGCTGGAGCCGCGACGTCATGACTGCGCTCTACTTGCGAGACCGATGGTTTGAAGATCTCCCGGTGGGAGAATTTCATGTTTTTGGCTCGCACACCTTCAGCGAACTGGAAATCGTTGAATTCGCAGAGTCATTTGATCCGCGGCCTCAGTCGATCGACCCTGAAGAGGCCCGGGGCAATCACCGACAAGGTTTGATCGCCAGCCCATGGCTCGTCACAGCGACGTGGATGCGCAAGATGGTCGATTACATGGAGGTATATGCGCAGGGGGTCAATGATGGCAGGCGAAATGGCGCCGGCGTTGCTATCACCAATCTGCAGTGGCTGGAGCCCGTCCGCCCCGGACACACCCTGACCTACACCTATGAAATTATAGACAAGCCTGACCGCGTGATCCGCGAAAAATGGGGCCTCATCCGATCCCGCAACGAAGCTTTCAACCAGTACGGTAACAAGGTGATGCAGTTCGAGATCGATATTCTCGCTGAACGTTGCCCTGCGTAACTACGGGCCACCCAGCAAAAGAAACGCGAGAATCATTGCTGCCAGAAAAAGAGTCTCTCCTGCCAGTAAACAGATGGGTCTCCAGCCAATTGACGCGACCTCACGAAGCGACGTCCGAACACCCAAAGCTGTCACCGCCAACAGCAGCAGTCCTGTCGCAAGCTGAGACAACCCATCTGTCATGATCTTTGGAATCTCGACCACATTGTTCAGTGCGAACAGGCCAACAAAACCGACCAGGAAAATAGGGAAAGTGGGTCGAGTGGAAACGCCACCACCTTGCCTCCGGTCTTCAAGCCGGCAGCACACAGCGATGGCCATAACGATGGGTACAAGCATTGCTACACGGACCAACTTTACGAAGGTAGCCAGATCACCTGTTTCCGTTGAGACGCTGTATCCGGCCCCCACGACCTGAGCGACGTCGTGAATCGTCGCTCCGATGAACAGCCCCATATCAGCCGAGCTAAAGTTAAATAAATCACCGGCAATGGGATAAAAAATCATGGCGGCAGTGCTGAAGGTCGCCACGCCAATGACGGTGAAGAGCGTCTGTCTTTGCCTGACCTCTGACTCCGGTAGCACTGCACTGATGGCCATCGCCGCCGACGCACCGCAAATACCAACTGCCCCCCCCGTCAGTAGCCCAAGGTGTCGATCACAACCGAGTAGCCTGGCCCATATCACCCCAAATAATACGGTCGTTACTACAGCAGCACAGACGACAGCGATCGCGTTCCAACCCAGCGTCGCGACATCACCCAAACTTAACCTAAGCCCCAGCAATGCCACACCAAACCTAAGACAAGGACCAGACGCCCACACCAGCCCGCGGGTAAACCGATCTGACTCGCTGAGAAAATGACACGAGAGGCCCAAGAGTAAGCCCATCAGCATAGCGGGGGTAGCATATCGATGGGCAACGACCGCGGCAACTAGGGCAAGCGTGATGCTGATCGTGACACCGGGCAGAACGCTTCCGGCGCTGGCTTTATCATTCCGACTCAAGCCGCTGACGCCGCCGCCTCTCCGTCCCTAGCCGACTCAAACCGCGAGTCTGGCGCCATGGCCGCAGCGTGAAGCGAATCGATAGTGCCGGCATCAGCATCAGGTGCCGTATCGAGATAGTCGAGAATGGTCATCAGCCTTGAGGTTGTCCGGTAGCGCGTATCACCGTAGCCTTTGACCATCCCGCCTAACCTGGCAATTGCCCTGCTCTGCGCTTGATCACCGGAAGTCAGCACTTTCTCGAGCCATCTTTCGATCATCTCGTGCTCGTGGGCGTAGCCCAGAGTCGATCGGCGGAATCGTCTCAGACCTGACAAACCGCGAAATACCAGTTGCATGCTGATTCGGTCTGTTCTGAGGGTTCTCGGGCCCAACACCCGGCCAAGCAGGCGGCGTATGGTTTCAGATTTCAACAGTGCCGCACCCAACCGTCGTGGCAATAAGGCAGCGACCTCCTCCACCCGCGGGTGAAAAAATTCAGCGACGGTCATCGGCTGGGCGGCGTCTGCTTTAACTTCGGAACGAATCTGATCCTCTCTGTCCGGCCTCACTTTGAGTTGTGCAACGCGGGGGATATCCTCATACGCCATCCACAGCGCTAGATGTCGACCCGCTTCGTGAGATAAAGAGTAGTCGCTTCGGTCCTCTTCGCGATCAATCAGCGCTACCAGACGCGCCAGCCACTGCTCAGCGTAGGCCTCATCCTGATAATCGATCAGCCTGTTGACACTGTGGTAGGCCATTTCTTGAAGTGGGTGAGGCAACTCAGCAAGGCGCGGGAGCCAACGCTCACCCAACGAGGTCGTCGCTGTCGGCAACACAAACGATGCCTGCGCCGCCGGCACATACTCACCCACACCGCCCTCTTGGGCGCGCTTAAAACTCTCATCGAAGGCGGCGAGATTCGCTTGGGCACCGCTGCCCTCGGAAATCAGGTTTCGAAAACAGTCGAGTGAAAAGGGCAGCGCGCCACTGCCAGCGATGGCACCCAGTAATGCCGCAGAGATGACGGTGCCGTGCCGCTGGACGATCTCGGACATGTCGAAATGAATGAAAGTCCGCGCGTATCGCGTCCCCATTTCAAGAATCAGGTCGCGATCGACCGATCCATCACCGGCAGCGCTCTTTTCAGTGATACCGAAGACCCGGTGGTCCGAAGCAATCAGGGCACTCTTATCAGGGGAGATGAAGCCCCGGCTAATCATCCGTCCCGCCTCGGCAATTTCGGAGGCTACAGCGATATCGATATCACCTTGCGCGGGAAATAACGACATCACCGGAGCGCGCTGATCGCCCTCTCGAGGCATGAACTCCAAGTAATAGATCGTTGCGCCAGTTCTCTGTGCCACACCCGCAAGCGACGTACTTTGACACCACCAACCGCTCTGCTCAGCCGTTGCAATCAACCAATTGGTCAGTACGCCGCCGCCTTCACCACCCAACGCGGCAATCACCATGTTGATGGTGTGATCGGCCCGGGACATCAAAATTGCCGCTGTAACCGTTGCTTTCGATCACGCGCACGCCACCATTCCCGGAGCCGGCCACGGGCAGCATTGACCCATCTGTCCCATGCACTAGGGTTATGCGTCAGGTCGATGCGCGAGAACGAGGGACACAATACCGCGGAGTGAGCGTTGGTACCGCATACGCCGCAACCCACACAACTGTTGTCAACATAGGAGACGGGATCCGAGCGCAGCGGATCGGGATTGTCGCGAATAGTAAGTGACGGGCACCCGGAGAGACGAATGCAGCCGTGATCTCCCGTGCAGGTCTCGGGATCGATATAAAACCGCGCACGCTTCACACGCCGTCCCTGGGCGACTGCCTGCTTGATCATCGGCTTTACTCGACGCTGACGATTCAACATGCACTCCCCCTCTGCGACCACGACTTTTAACCCAGGTGCATCGGTCGTCAGCGCCGTGCGCAGGGTCTCCTTCATGGCGGCGATATTGTAGGTGCTAACAGTACGAATCCATTTCACGCCCGCACCGCGGCAGGCGTCTTCGATCGTCTGCCAACTGTCGCGCTTGGGCCGATCAGTATCGAGGGTGGTGGCAATCATATTGGGCTCGACCAGCGAGGGGATGTCCTGCCCACCGGTTGCTGCCGAATAACCGTTGTCTATGACGATCAGCAATCCATCGTGCTCGTTGAATACAGCACTGGTCACGCCACTAGTCAGGCCGTTGTGCCAAAAACCGCCATCTCCCATGATGCTGATGGCCTTGTGGGGCAGTGCGTGACGCATCCCGGATGAGCTGGCCAGAGAGAGGCCGTAGCCCATGATGGTGTTTCCCAAATTAAAGGGCGCCGCGGTAGCAAAAGAATGGCAGCCAATGTCAGAGGAGATATGGAACGGCCCCATCTCTTCCTGCAATTGTTTGATCGCTGAAAACAGCGGCCGCTCGGGGCACCCCGTGCACAACCCCGCAGGCCGCGGGGGCAACTCTGCCATCAACCGAGCGATATCTTCATCGGAAACCGGCGTCTCTGTCGCGAGGACCGCCTCAAGCGGCAGCTTCATGGGGATTGCTGTGCGAGAGGCCGCCTCGAGGAACCGCGTAATGCCCTCAAGCATGACCTGCCCGGTGTACTCACCCGCCATTGGCATGATGTCCTTACCATACACACGGGTTTGAACGTCCTGCCGGCGCAGCACTGTCTGGATTCCCTGCTCGACGTACTCGGGCTGACCCTCCTCGAGCACCAACACCTGCTCTTTGCCCGCGCAAAACTGGACCAACTCATTGGGGATCAGTGGATAGGCGACGTTGAGGCAATAGATGGGTACATCCGTGTCACCGTAAACGTCCGCAAGACCCTGCCGTTGCAAGGCGCGAATGACCGTATTGTAGGAGCCTCCGCAGGTGATTATGCCGACTGAGTCAAAACGACCGGGAAAGACCTCATTTAGCGCATGCTCCTCAACGAAGCGGATCGCTGCGGGTAACCGCTCAGCAATCTTCTCCCGCTCCTGCTCATATACGAAGGGCGGCAAAATTATTTTTTCCGGCTCACGCTTGGGCGTTACGGGTGCCTGATTGTGATACGTGGGCGCTACATTATCCCGCGCTACGAACTCGCCGGTCACGTGGCAGCCACGGATGCGCATCATGTAAAAAATCGGCGTATTCGACGCCTCTGACAGCTCGAACCCTTTCTCAACCATGTCGACGATACTGGGCAGATTGGGGCGCGGATCCAGGAGCCACATCTGTGCTTTCATTGCAAAAGCGTAGCTTCGCTCCTGCATGATGCTCGAACCTTCACCGTAGTCTTCTCCCACGATCACCATGGCACCGCCGGTTACACCGGAAGATGCGAGATTGGATAACGCATCGGACGCCACATTAGTGCCGACCGTCGACTTCCAGGTCACAGCGCCGCGAAGCGGATAGTTAATTGACGCTGAGAGCATGGCTGCGGCAGTTGCCTCGGAACCATTCGCTTCAAAGTGAACGCCTAATTCTCCGAGGATGTCCTGCGCTTCGTTCAGTACATCCATCAAATGTGAAATCGGCGACCCCTGGTATCCCCCGACGTACGAGACACCCGATTGCAGGAGCGCTTTGGTAATAGCTAGGATGCCTTCACCCTTGAAGACGTCACCGTCTCCAGCGCGCAACTTTTTAACCTCTTCGCTGAAGGATCGTTCAGCCAAAATCTGACCTCAAAAAGATTGTCATCGACCCACCTCTCGACAAAACACGCTCAGAGCTTGCTCAATGCAACTCTGACTCAAATCCCTCCTTTGACTAACTACTCCCAGCGTCTCCGGAGCCGTAGAGAACATTTTAAGTATAAAATATAATCGGGGTTCCACTATTACAAACCGGGAACCGGGGATGCACAAGACTTTGTTGCCCGATGGCTGGCCGCGACCCAAGGGCTACGCTAACGGGGTCGTCGCGCAAGGAGACTCGATCATCTTCTGTGGCGGTCAAATCGGCTGGACCAGTGACGAGCAATTCGAACACCACGACTTCGTTGGCCAAGTCCGGCAAGCCCTAGAGAACGTGGTGGCGGTATTGGCCAGCGCCGGCGCGGGACCAGAGCACATCACGCGGATGACCTGGTACGTCACGAATCGTGCACAATACTTGGAGGACCTTGCAGCCGTGGGTGGCGCCTATCGCGACGTCATCGGCAAGCATTTCCCAGCCATGTCAGTCGTGGAGGTGTCTGCACTGATCGAGCCTGAGGCATTGGTCGAAATCGAAGTCACGGCGGTCAAATAGACGCTCATCACGATTGCACGCGAGGGTTGCGCTGGCGCGATCAATCCCCACCCGACTCAAACCGGCCGTACACGGACAAACGCATGCGTCTTCATAGTCAAAACATCAACCCCATTCTGATTCCACAACCGCACATTGGTCGTCAAAATCCCCCGATCTGGCCGGGACGCTGACTGACGTGCGTCCTCAACAACAGCTTCTCCTGAAATTGTATCGCCAGGCCTTACGGGCGCGCGCCACTTCAGCTCATCAACGCCCGGTGATGTCAGCACGGCAGACTGCTCGAGGTACGCCTCGACGGCCAGTCGCATGAATATAGCCGCTGTATGCCAACCGCTCGCCATCAAACCGCCGAGTTGTTGCGTTATCCGATGCGTGTCGTCGGTATGAAAAACCTGCGGATCGAAAGACTCCGCAAACGTGATGACCGCTTCTCTCGTCACGGTGTGACTCCCGAAGGCGATGCACTGACCCCGATGAAAGTCGTTCAGATAATTCATACCACCGAGCCCTCCTCCACCCTGTGTGTATCCGTACACGACGCAACCGCCCAACGCCGCCAAGCTGCTCCGCGACCAAACCTGACCCATTGCTTGCACGGATCACCGCTTCCTGATACAAATATTTTAAGTCTAAAATATTATCCGTGTCGCGATGACCCCCGCGACGCAGGGGGAAGCTCATGCCGCACTCTTCCGCACCCATGTTCGGCCAAAACCGGCTCAAGCTCGGGACGTTCTCGGCGAACTGCTCGAGCGGCATGGCAGTGACCAAAGTAGCAGAGCGCTGGGATAACAATTGGGAAAACAACCTAGATCTGGTTAAGCAATGTGACCAGGCCGGCATCGAGTTCATGCTCCCCATCGCGCGCTGGATCGGTTACGGCGGCGACACCGATTTCCATGGCGACGTTCTGGAGACGGTTACCTGGGCGGCAGGATTAGCGGCCCACTCCAAGAACATCCAAGTTTTTGCGACGGTGCACACGGCGTTCAATCACCCTATTGTCGTCGCCAAGCAACTCGCCACCCTTGACCAGCTCTCAAACGGCAGAATCGGACTGAATGTCGTCGCCGGGTGGAACAAACCGGAGTACGACGCCTTCGGAGTTGACTTGCCCTCGGAGCACAGCGATCGCTACGCCATGGCGCAAGAATGGTTTGACTACGTCACTCGCCTGTGGAGGGAAGATCATGCTTTCAATTGGGAAGGCACCTTTTTCAGAGGCAAAGGCGTTTACGGTAGACCGCATCCAGTCCAGTCGCGCATCCCAGTGATTAACGCCGCCGCGTCTGAAGAGGGTCGCGCATTCGCCATGCGCAACGCGGATTTTCTTTTTACGCCGGTATTCGACTTTGACCAAGCGAAAGCCACAGTAGATGAAATTTCACAGAAATCAGCGTCGGTGGGGCGTGACGTCAATGTACTGACCTTCTGCACCGTGGTGTGCCGACCCACGCAGCAAGAAGCCGAGGACTATCTGCACTGGTATGCCAATGAAAACGCAGACTGGGACGCAGTTGACAACCTGATGACGCTACAGGGCATGCACGCACAATCCTTCACCAAAGAAGCCCTAAGTATGTTCCGCGATCGCTTTGCAGCAGGCCATGGGGGATTCCCTCTGGTAGGCACGCCTGATCACATTGCAGATCAGCTGGCACGTCTCAGCGAGGCCGGCGTAGCCGGCACGACACTCTCGTTCGTCGACTATGCCAAAGAATTCCCCTACTTCCGCCAAGAGGTCCTGCCGCGACTGGTCGCCAAAGGTCTCCGAACGGAAACCCATTAATATGAACTCGTTGAAAATGTCCTATGATGAATATTCAGGGTCATCACTGCGCCACTACGGAGAACCGCCATGAAACACGCCATCCTTAGGAAAACACTTGCATCTGCTATCGCCAGCGCCCTGTTAACCAGCCCTGTCCTCGCACAAAGCGTGCTAGAGGAGGTTGTGGTAGTCGCACAAAAGCGGGAGCAGAACCTGCAGGATGTGCCGATCGCAATCAACGCCTTTACCGGACGGCAAATGAATGCCTTGGGTGTATCAGAGAGCTTCGACATCGCCGCTTTTTCTCCCGGCGTCCACATTTCGGGAAATTTGGCGGGACAAAACACCCAGTTTTCAATTCGCGGCGTCACACAGAACGACTTTAATGACATCATCGAGGCGCCTAACGCCGTTTACTTGGACGAGGGCTATATCGCTGTAGCGCAGGCACAAACCTTCGCTGTGTTTGACGTTGACCGAGTCGAAATTCTGAAGGGGCCACAGGGCACCCTGTTTGGACGCAACGCCACAGGTGGCTTGGTGCACTTTATTTCCAATGCGCCCTCTTTCGATGGCCTAGAGGGCTATGTAGATGTCGAATTTGGGCAATTCGATGTGCCGAATAACGCGAACCGAACGGTAGTAGAGGCCGCAATTGGAGGCCCGCTATCTGAAACCTTCGCCGCGCGCGCCGCGATCCGGTATAGCGATCAGGATCCCTACCTCGAGAATTTATACAGTAATGCAGATCAGCTACCCTTTCTTGGTGATCCCGGTTCCGGCTCCGGCGCCGATCTGGGTGACGACGACACGACGGCGGCGCGCATCAGGCTGGCTTTTGAGCCCAATGACCGCCTGCGCATGGATCTGAGCTTTAACTACTCAGACAGCGAAGTTGCCACAGGTCCCTACCAAAGCAAGTCAACTTTTGCGATTGCTCAGGATCACGACAGCAACCCTGATACACCGCCTGAACTGATCAATGTGATTAACACACCAGCCGGTGAGAGCCGCCTTTCTGCACTTTATGATGCTAATGGTAACGACACGGGGCTCGACGCGGGCGCCGATATCGAGGATGGCGATCAATGGCTGCCTGGTGGTGGCGGTGGCTTGCCTGGGCGCCTTGCGCCGGGAGCGGACTTTTTCGGGTACTTGGATCCCGACGGCGATGATTTTAGTTTCTCGGGAGATTTCGCTTTTGCGGATCAAGGGTCCACAGAGAATTCCGGCGTTAACTTTAAGATCAGTTACGACCTGTCCAACGGCATGAATTTCGTGTCTATCACCGATCATAAAGATTATGAGAAGTTGCTCTTTATTGACGTCGATTCTGCGCCGGTAAACCAGCTCGCCAACTATGCTGCAGTGGACGCCACGAGCTTCACGCAGGAATTCAGGCTGAGTGGCGAAACGAACCGCTCTCGCTGGGTAGCAGGGGTTTACTACCTAAATATTGATTCGGAATCAGACAATGGTCTGAAGGGACCGCAAGCGTCTTTCGCTGATGTGTTTGGTGGCGTGCCTATTGATGTCGGCACGGTGGCCGGACTGGAAACCGATTCCTATAGCGTGTTCGGTCAAATGGAACTTGACCTGACCGATCGCTTGACCTTAATCGGTGGCCTGCGCGCTATGCGTGAGGAGAAAGACTTCGAATTGAACATCGGTGTAGCACCCTCGGAGTCCTCATTTGTCGTTAACACTCACCCCTGCTTCCGCGACGCTAGCCAGTGCTTCCCGGGCACGGGAGTGGAATACAGCGACGATGTATCCGAAAACTATTGGACCGGTAAATTACAGGTCACCTTCGACATGTCAGATGACCTCATGCTTTACGGCGGCGTCAACCGCGGCGTGAAAGCGGGCAGTTACAACGCCCCGCTTCTCGGCGCTTTCTACGGCGCGGGCGGACCCGGCTCGCTTCCTTACGACGAAGAAGTCTTGACCTCATATGAAGGTGGCTTCAAGGCCACCCTCGGCGGCGGACTGACCCGAATCAACGGCTCGGTTTTCTACTATGACTACGCAGACTACCAGGCGTTCCTATTCGTTGGTGTCGGCGGTGTGGTGATCAATCGAGACGCCGATAACTATGGCGCAGAGATCGAGGTCCAGAGCTCACCCGTACCGGGGCTAGATCTGCTCTTTAATGCCGCTTACTTTGACGCCACTGTCAAAGACGTCAGTCTGCGTAACGGCTCACCCCTTCCCTCGTCTGACGTTGACCCGACGTACGCACCGGAATTTCAGGCAACCGGCTTGATCCGATATGCGTTCGACGCGCTGGGCGGAGAGATCGCGATTCAGGCTGATGTCAGTTACTCGGATGAGTACTACTACAACCTGAGAAATTTTGACGCGGACAAGTTCGACAGTTATACCGTGGCGAATGCATTGATCAGCTTCGAGACCAATGGCTGGACCGCCACGCTTGCGGCACGCAACCTAGGCGATGAGCGACCCGGCATCCAAGGGTTCGATCTGGCTACGCTGTGTGGCTGCAACGAGGTTGCCTACAGGGCGCCCCGCTACTACTCACTGAGCCTGCGAAAGGACTTCTGATGCCAGCATCGCTGAGTCGGCGACACCTCATGGCCCGCAGCACTGCTGCGGGCTTTTTTATGGTTGCCGGACAATGGCTATGGCTCACTCCGCAAGAGGCCGAGGCCAAAGCGTTTGAACCCCAGGTACTCACGGCTGATCAATGTACGGCACTCGCAAAGCTCGCTGACGCCCTCGTTCCTGGCGCGGCGGCCGCTGGTTTCGCCGCCTACATTGACCTCCAACTGCAAGCTGGCGACGCCTCGCTACTGATCGGCAAATACCTTGGCGTGGATACCGCAGCACAAACGGGCTTCTACCAGTCTGCGGCAGACAACCTAATCGCCCTCGCGAGCGAAGTAATGTCATTTTCAGACTTGGCGAAGGGAATGGCCTCAGACAGCCTCTCCGAGTGGATGGGGCCACCCGCAAGTTATGTGCTGTTCGTGCTCCGAGCCGACGCGCTAGACGTTTCATATGGCACACCAGAGGGCTTTGAGGCGCTAGGTATCCCCTACATGGCGCACATCATGCCGGAGACATCGTGGTGAAGGAAAAACAGGACGTCATCATTGTCGGCGCCGGGGCCGCGGGACTCATGCTTGCCGCGCGACTGGCCGAGGGCGGTCAGTCAGTCACGATTCTGGAAGCTGGCGCGGAGCGGCAACTCGGAGATCTGATCAGCTCACAAATCTGGGCCCGAAGACTGAAATGGGCTGAGCCCGCCGTATCCGAGTCGGGTGACCATAAAATCGGACACGCATTTAATGCCGGCAGCGGCACGGGTGGCTCAGCGATTCACCACTACGGTGTGTGGTTGCGTATGCATGAGGGAGATTTTTCCCTACAGAAGGACCATGGAGTCGGGCTCAATTGGCCGCTGAGCTATGCCGATTTGGCGCCGCACTATGACCGCGTTCAGGGGGAAGTGGGTCTCAGCGGTGATGCCGAGCAGGAGCGCTGGAGGCCACCGGGCGCACCCTACCCCATGCCCCCTCTGCCACTTTTCGCACAAGCAAAGGTGCTGTCCAAGGGTTTTGAGAATACCGCGCGTCAGACCTCGCCACTGCCGCTGGCGATTAACAGTGAGCCCTATCAAGGACGCAGAAGTTGCCAATACGACGGCTGGTGCGATGCGGGCTGCCCAATTGGTGCGCTAGGCAACCCTCTCGTGACTTGGCTTCCCCGCGCGCTTGCTGCAGGCGTTCACATAGAGCACAACGCCCGCGTGTCGCGGGTCATTCGATCCACCGCCAACCCAAGCCGTATCGAATCTGTCGAATATTTGCAGGGGGGTGCGAGGAAAACGCTCACTGCGGCGCGCATCATTATCGCCGCCTTCACGGTGCAGTCGGTGCGCATTCTGTTGAGCTCCGCGACCGCACAGCACAGTGCTCCCGGTAATCACTCCGACAAACTGGGGCGTTATCTAATGACGCACCCGGCCGCGACGGTGTTCGGGCTCTTCGAAGAAGAAACCTACCCTCACCTAGGCGTCTCCGCGGGGCAGTTGCTCAGCCATGATGAATACGACGACAAAGCCGCAGCGGGTGGATTTGGGTCGAGCCAATGGATGATCGGACATGCCATCAAGCCGCATGACCTCCTTGGCTACGGGACGGGCCGGCCAGATATTTCTGGGCCAGAGCTGGAACCGTGGCTCAAACGAGCCGCCCGGCATCTGGGCAATATGACGCTCGTCTGTGAGGACATCGCGCTACCGGAAAATCGCATTACGCTAAGCGACAAAGTCGATAGCGATGGCATCCCCTATGCGCACACGCATCACGACTTGGCGCCCACAGCGGCGACGAGATGGACACAGCGAATGTCGGAAGGCGAGGAGATTATGCGAGCCGCTGGTGCCCAGGAGGTATGGTCCGGACCACGCATCGGAATGCATATCATGGGTGGTGCTGTAATGGGCGACGATCCGACACAGTCTGTCACCGACCGGAATGGTCGCGTCCACGAGACAGACAATCTTTATGTGGCGGGCCCCGCCCTCTTTCCCAGCAGCGGCGCCGTCAACCCCACTTTTACCCTGAGCGCTTTAGCGTCGCATCAAGCGGAGCACCTGCTTGTCACCTCGTGACGCTACGTACCACCTCATCCAGACACTTTCGTTTTTACACTGAATATCTCAAGCGAGGCCTGCATGACAGCATCAGTGAGTTATTTCACCAGTGGCCAGATTGGCAATATCTTGATCGATTCACCGCCGGTAAACGCCCTCTCACAACACGTGAGGCAGGGCATCGTTGATGCGTTGCAGACAGCGGCGGGCGACGATACTCAGATCGTCGTTTTACGCTGCGAGGGCCGAACCTTTATCGCCGGCGCTGATATCACGGAGTTTGGTAAACCGCCGCAGGCCCCGGCGCTGGCGACGGTGCTGGAAGCGCTCGAATCACATCCAAAACCGGTCATCGCGGCTATACACGGAACGGCATTAGGCGGTGGCTTGGAGCTCGCTCTGTGCTGCGACTACCGAATCGCTGCCTTGTCAGCAAAAGTTGGATTGCCAGAGGTGAATCTGGGCTTGCTGCCCGGAGCAGGTGGCACGCAACGCTTGCCACGGCTGACGGGATTAGAGCAGGCGATCGACATGATCACGACGGGCCGGCCCATCACAGCGCATGACGCACTGACCGCTGGCGTCTTAGATGAAGTGTGTTCAGGCGATCCCGGGGAAGGCGCGGCGGCGTTCGCAGAGGCTTTGATCGCCAAGGGCGCAGGCAAACGGCTGACCCGAGACATTCCCCTAGCGATAACCGACGACGATACCGCCCTCCTCTCACAGGCCCGCGACACCATCGCCAAGCGCTTAAAAGGACAAACCGCACCGCAGCGCATTCTGGATTGCCTCGAAGCGGCGAGCACTATGACTTTCGACGAGGGTTTGGCGGCAGAGCGTCGGGCGTTTGAGGCCTGCATGGAGGACCCGCAATCCACCGCCCTCAGGCACCTGTTTTTCGCCGAGCGCACGGCGAGCAAGATTGATGGCATGGCTGTCGGCACGAAGGCCCAACCCGTGAAACACGTCGGCATTATCGGCGCCGGCACCATGGGTGGTGGCATTGCCATGTGCTTTGCTCAGTCGGGTTTTCACGTCACGCTCGTAGATCAGGATCAAGAAGGGCTCGAACGTGGTCTGGGCGTTATCAAAAAAAACTATGAAATTAGCGTCAAGCGGGGGCGCCTGTCGGCAGAACAGGTGCAGGGCTTTCTCCGCAATCTTGAGCCCACCACCGATTGGCAGCAGCTACAAAACTCCGACCTAGTCATTGAGGCGGTGTTCGAGAATCTCAAGCTGAAGCAAGGCGTCTTCCAAAAATTAGACGAAATCTGCGCGGCCGATGCCATCCTTGCGAGCAATACCTCCTATCAGAGTATCGATGCGCTGGCCGCCGCGACCAACCGGCCGGATCGCGTTGTCGGCATGCATTTTTTTAGCCCCGCTAATGTCATGCGGCTACTGGAGGTGGTGCGAGGCGCAGCCAGCAGCGACACCACATTAGCGACGGCCATGGCAGTCGGTAAAAAAATCGGCAAAGTCTGCGCGCTGTCAGGCATGTGCTACGGGTTTATCGGCAATCGAATGCTGCGCCACTACGGCCGTGAGGCCGCCCTTTGCGTAATGGAAGGCGCCTCTCCTGCACAAGTGGATCATGCGATGGAGCGCTGGGGAATGGCGATGGGCCCCATGGCGGTTGGGGACCTCGCGGGTCTTGACATCGGTTACCGCGCCCGAGAACAGCTATCTGATGAAGAAAAAGGCCCCCGAATCAACTACCTATTAGCAGATCGTCTGGTCGAAGCTGGCAGAATGGGGCAGAAATCCGGGGCAGGTTATTACCGATACAACCCCGAGACGCGCGCTCGGGAAGAGGACCCGGCCGTGGCGGAGATCATTGACGCAACCCGTGCCGAGCTTGGCATTACGCCGAGACAGGTCAGCGAGGAGGAAATTGTCGATCGACTGACGCTGGCGCTGGCCAACGAGGGGGCGCGTATTCTTGAGGAAGGCATCGCGCAGCGAGCCAGCGATATCGATGTGGTGTACTGCTTTGGCTATGGCTTTCCCCGCTTCCGTGGCGGCCCCATGCATGTCGCAGAGAGCCGTGGGATAGGATCTGTGGTCGATACCATCGCCGGCTTCCATGATAGCTTGGCGGCAGAAAACTGGGTGATTGCGCCGCTCCTCGCGCGCCTGGCCGCGCAAGGTGGTAGTCTTGCTGACATCGGGCGCTAATCCAGCGACTCGCTGACTTTTCGGCGTGACACTAATATTTTAAACTTAAAACTTCACACCGCACTTTCCGGAGCGCTGGGCAATGGCCGCTAAAACCCGCTGGACACCACTCAACTGGCAAGACCCCTTTGAACTTGATTCGCAGCTCTCCGAGGAGCAGCGAATGGTGCGGGACAGCGCGCAGCAATATGCACAAAGCGCTTTGGCACCGCGGGTTAAAGACGCCTATCGGCAAGAAAGCACCGACCCCAACATCTTTCGCGAAATGGGTGAAATGGGTCTTTTGGGAGCCACGATCGATGGCTACGGCTGCCCCGGCGTCGACTACGTCTGCTACGGCGCGATTGCGCGCGAGATTGAACGCGTGGACTCTGGCTATCGCTCCATGATGAGCGTGCAATCATCTCTGGTGATGTATCCCATCTATGCCTACGGCACGGAGGAGCAGCGCGAGAAATATCTTCCCAAACTGGCAACCGGTGAATGGATTGGCTGCTTTGGTCTCACCGAACCAGACTACGGTTCCGACCCTGGCGGGATGGTCACTCGCGCTAGGGCGGTCGACGGTGGGTACCGATTAACCGGCGCCAAGATGTGGATCAGCAATAGTCCACTGGCGGACGTGTTCATCGTCTGGGCAAAAACCGAGGACGACGTGATCCGCGGCTTCATTCTCGAAAAGGGTATGGAGGGGCTCAGCGCGCCCAAGATCGAGGGAAAACTGGCGTTACGGGCCTCGATCACCGGAGAGATTGTCATGGACAACGTCTTCGTTCCCGAGGAGAACCATCTGCCGAATGTTGAGGGCCTCAAGGGCCCCTTTGGCTGCTTGAACAATGCCCGATATGGCATCGCCTGGGGCGTTATGGGCGCGGCAGAAGAATGCTGGCATACCGCGCGGCAGTACACGCTTGATCGCTCTCAATTTGGCGTGCCTTTAGCCTCTAAGCAATTGATTCAACTGAAGTTAGCAGACATGCAAACCGAGATCGGTCTGGCGCTACAAGGCTGCCTTCAGGCGGGCAAAATGCTGTCTGCGGGCGAGATCTCACCCGACCTCATTAGCCTGATCAAGCGCAATTCCTGCGGGAAGGCACTGGATATCGCCCGCAGCGCGCGCGACATGCTTGGCGGCAATGGCATCTCGGATGACTACCCGATTATGCGTCACATGGTGAATTTAGAAGTGGTCAACACCTATGAGGGCACGCACGATGTGCACGCACTCATTCTGGGCCGGAGTCAAACGGGGCTCTCTGCGTTTTAAAGATTCAGCTTAAGATGAATGTGCTGCTTGAACAGCGGCAGAAATTCATCCTCACGGTGACTGACAAATAAGAGCGTGCTGTGCCGACGCGCCTCAATCGCGGACATAAAGCCTAAAATCCGATCTCTATTGAGCTCATCGAGCCCTTGGGTCGGCTCATCAAGCACCAATAAGAGCGGCGACTTCACCATGGCCCTGGCAATGAGCACCAGTCGCTGCTCGCCGTAGCTCAGCGACTGGAACGGTATCTCGGCTTGATGCGCCATATCCACCGCCTGCAGCCATTCCCGACCCAGACGAACCTGCAGTTCCGTCGGTGTGTCATAGAGCCCGATCGAGTCAAAAAATCCAGAGCAGACGACCGACAGCGCATCGCAGCGCACCGTATAGCGTCGATGCAGATCGTTACTCACCAGTCCGAGCTGGCGCTTGATATCCCAGACCGACTCGCCGCTGCCCCGCCGATGACCGAATACTGTGACATCATTGCTAAAGCACTGCATACAGTCGCCTGTAATCAAGCCCAGTAAGGTCGATTTACCAGCACCATTTTCACCGGTGACCAAGGTATGTTGCAGCGGCTCAATCTTGACCGTTAGCGTGTCGAGCACATTGCGGTCTCCATAGTGGACCGTGCACTCGTTAAGTTCCGCAATATAAGGCGCGTCATAGGCCTCGAGCCGAATAGCATCCTCCGGGATACCCGGCTGGACGATAGCGCCAGCGCTGACAGCCGCCTCCAGCTGGGCCGACTGCGCAGCGCGCGCACCCTCAAACACGGTCAGCAACCCGGACTCGACGTGCGCAAACTGCTCTACCCACTCGGGAATATCAGAGCGATTGCTGAGCAGCAGTATCACGGCGACACCCGAGGCCACAGCCAAGCGAAAGGTCTCGCTCAAGGCTTGCACTGTGCCTTGGTCTAAACTGTCAAAGGGGTTATCGCAAATGAGCAGCTCCGCCTCATCCAACAGCGCTTTCAGCACCATGAGCTTGCGACTCTCACCGGTGCTCAATTCTCGATAGAAGGCCCGCAGCCGATGGCGCATATTCAGCTGATCGATAAGCGGGTCGTCCAACCGATCGGGAGGCAAAAAGTCGGCGACGCGAGTACCCCACTCGTCTTCCGGGATGATATCCGTCGCCGCAAGCCGCAACTCCTCCTCATAGGTGGCCTGCTGCCGCTCGAAGGAAATGAGCGCAATCTGGTCCGCGTCGAGGGTTCTCTCCACAACGCCGCAAGATGGCATGATCTCGCCGACCAGCAGCTGATCAATCAGTTGCTTACCTGAACCATTCCGTCCAAACACGCACCAGCCATCTCCCGACTCAACGGACCAGTCCGGCACGGTCAGCCCATCACATTGGCACTCAGATAAATGAATAAGGGTCGAGGTATTTCCCATTGCCGTCATCCCGTTGCAACTGATGAGGGGCCGCGGTTCTGGACAGGCCACAAACAGGCGCCAGGGTGATCGGGCTGCAGGCCCGGCGCATTTTCTGAGTCTTGCTGCTGATTTCCCGCTACACTGCGCGCCTCGACGACCTCTGGATACCGCACCATGACTGACTCCCAAACACGCATTGAGCAACTCAATGCGATGGCCCCAGACTTCATCAAGTTACTGGGCGGCTGCATTATCGAGCTGGACATGGACTCACAACGCACCATCTTTACCTTCACCGTACCGCTCGACTACTGCCACTCCGGAGATGTGGTGCAGGGTGGATTCGTGACCGCCATGTTGGACGCCGCCATGTCGCACGCTCTCTTTGGCACCGACGATACGATCTCTGGGGTCGCCTCTCTCGACATCGCCACGCAATTTATCGGGGTCTGTCGCGGACAGCAGTCGCTGAGGGTAGCGGGGTGGGTGAAGAAAGCCACTTTCAGAACCGCTTTTCTCGAAGCCGACATCCAAGACGATAAAGGGTCAGTAGTCGCCACCGCCCAGTCTGTGGCCAAACTAAGCCGCCAGCCAGCCGACGCGTAACGCTCTGAATCCTCGCTATCGCAGCCGGGGAAGCACCTTCTCCACGATATAAGCCATACGTCGGTCACCGGATTCCACGCTCTCACCAGGAAACTGTGCCCAGAAGTGGATATCGGAGATCTGGGGGTACTGCTCGATCATCGCGCTCAGCTTTTCAACCGCCGTATCCGCATCCCACAGCTCGTACAACCCATTTTCGATCGCGGTTTTGGCATCGGGGAACAACGGGGTCTGTTCCGGGGGACCAAAGGCGCCCCAGCGAATGTACTCGTTCGATTGATACAACACGTAATCGCCGACCCGCTCGGCTTCTGCTTCAGGATCCTCGGCGATAATCGCCCAGCAACCGAGAATGATGTTCCCCTCCTCTGGCGCCTTACCGTTAGCTTCCAAGCACTCCACATAGGTGTCCATACCGATACCGCCGGTGCACAAAAAGCCGTCAGCGATCCGCGCGGCGCGGTCAATCGCAGGGGGTGCCATACCGCCCAATAATACTCGGGGCGCGCGGTTTGGTTTCGGTGTGATTTTGAGGTCGCCAACCGTAAACCGCTTGCCCTCAAAGTTAACCGGTTCACCCGACCAGGCGCGCCGCAGAATCTCGATACCTTCCTCGACGAGGCTGGGGCGGTGAGAAATCTTTCGCCCGAACTGATCGAACTCGAGCTGTCGATAACCAATACCAACGCCCAGGTCAAAACGTCCGCCCGAAATTAATGACAAAGTCGCGGCGTCTTCAGCCATTCTCACAGGATCAGCTAGGGGCAGCAGCATCAGGTTGGTGCCCAAACGCATCCGCTCCGTGCGCGCCGCAATGGCCGCATGGATCACCAGTGGTGACGGCGTATAGCCGTCATCACAGAAGTGATGCTCGGTTAACCAGACCGAGTCAAACCCCATTCCCTCGGCCCGCGCGATCTGATCCAGCCGCTCGGAATAAAACTGCTCGAAATCAATCTGCCAGGGCTCCGGGTTACGGAAGTCGTACCAGAGACCAAAATCCACCTTAGACGCCATCGCGCTTTCCCTCTCAGAGACCGTTTACAAAATCGTTGAGTGCGGCGAGGTACCCCTCCCGCTCTTCCATAAAGGGAGCATGACCACTCTCGGGGAACTCTACGCCTGTTGCTCGGGGGTGGTTCTCTGCTACCCAGCGTGAGATGTCTGGCGCAACAAAACCATCCTGCCCACAGATGAATGACAGCAGCGGGATATCCAGCGCCATCATCATCTCGCGCTGGTCCAGATGCGCGAGCTCCGCCAGCGTCGCTGACGCTCTGGCGCTGGAATTCAGGAAAGCCCCAGCCATGGAGGCTAGCACGGCGTCCGTCGGCGGTTTGGCACAAATCGCTGTGGCCAACATGGTCAGAAAATTAACGCGGTCATCATTCATTGCCGCGACATTGCCCTCGACATCCTCAGGCATGCCCCCGATTTCCAGATCCGGCTTCTGGGTGTAAATCGGGCTTGCCCCGGCGGTCAGTACCAGCCCGGCGCATCGATCCCCTAGCAAGCTAGCGGCATGAGTTGCCACCGCACCGCCCAGAGACCAACCGTTGACCACGACGTCAGAAAGACCCAGGTGCGCGACCAAAGCCGCCACGTCGCCCGCTATAGCCGCGATACTCAGGTCGGCAAAATCGTGATCTGACCGACCGCAGCCGCGGTGATCCATGGTGATTACCCTGTGGCCCGCGGCCTGCAGCGGCAAAATGACGCCATCCCAGCAGCGGTTGTCCATACCCCAGCCGTGAATCAACACCATGGCGCGACCATCGCCGCCCAAATCCTCGTAATAAATGCTCTTGTTACCGTCTACTTCCAGCCTTGCCATCGTTAGTCTCCCCTTTGTTGGGTAATCGCCACCGTTACCGTTGCGGCGAAGTGTTCAAAAAAAGCCTCGAGGTCAATTGCATCCGGGGCTACCACCCACTGGTAGATCGTGCCGAACATGGTCGAGCAATAGCCGGTAGCGAAATTCGCCGGGTCGACGTCCGCCCTGATCTCGCCAGCTGCCTGTCCCTGCTCGATCCACTGCTGGACATCGCGTCGATAAATCACATGGTGGTTGGCCAGACTGGCGCGAATATCGGATTCCCGCCCCAATGACTCGTACCAGAGGATATACATTGCCCGGAGGTAGCCTGACTCCCGGGTAAAGATATCGCGCTGTGCCTGAATCGCCGCCTCGAGCGCCGCCAGCCCCTGCTTGCCTGTCAGATACTGGGAGAGGTGCGCCTTCCAGATGTCGTCAAATCGTGCAAACAACTCCATCCATAGCCCATCTTTCGAGCCGAACCGGTAACTCGCAAGACCGCGGCTGTAACCAGCGCCCTCGCCAATGTCTTTGAGCGTCGTCTTGGCGGTGCCGCGCTCATTGACCAACTCGATCGCCACCTCAAACATCCGCTGATCCGACAGCGCCGTGCGCTCAGCCTGAGTATTACCCGCCGACGACTCGGTGATTACGGCATCAGTCATTTCCCCCTCCAAAGCCCTGGTGCTTTTGTATAGCGAGCTTTCCAGCCGCCACTTCTTCCCGGAGCAGTTTTTTGTCAATTTTCCCCACGCTGGTTTTCGGGATGTCATCTACGACGGCCCAGTATTCAGGCACCCAAAACTTTGCCACCTTATCCACTAAAAATGAGCGGAGCTCGCCGGGCAAGGTCTCACTATTGCAGTCTGACTTGCTGCGCACAATGGCGAGCGGACGCTCCTGCCAACGCGCATCGTCAACCGCCACTACTGCGACCTCTGCCACACTCTCGTGCTTCAGCAACACGTCCTCAAGGTCTACGGAGGAAATCCACTCACCGCCGGACTTGATCACATCCTTGGTGCGATCCGTGAGCTGCACATAGCCCCGCTCATCCACCATGCCCACATCGCCCGTGCGCAACCAGCCGTCCTCGGTAAAGGCGTCAGTCTCCTCATTGAGATAACTGCCGGTGACCCAGGCACCTTTCAACTGAAGCTCACCCACTGTCGTGCCATCCTGCTCCAGTAGATTGCCCTCATCATCCATCACCCTTACTTCAATACCGGGAACAGGCCGGCCGCTTTTGAGTCGCCAATAGGTCTCTGTCTCGCCATTGAGGTCTTTGGGTGGATGCGACAGCACGCACATGGGGCTGGTTTCTGTCATACCCCACCCCTGAATCACGGGTACATTCCATCGGTCTCGCACCGCTTCGATCATGGACGACGGCACGGCGGACCCTCCGGATACGATGGCCCGGAAACAGGACAAATCCAGCGGCGCCGTCTCATCCGCCAGCAAAAGATCGCCCAACAGTGTCGGCACCATTGCGGTAAGGGTCGGCCGCGCTAACTCGATCATGATGCGTAAATGGGGTCCCTGCAGGTGCGGACCCGGCATCACCATGTCGGCGCCAGACATCCAGCCGCTATAGGGAAAGCCCCAGGCATTGGCGTGGAACATCGACGGCAGCATCAGGATTACGTCCCGCTCCTGCACCGCAAAGCTGTCTACAGAACGCGAGGCCAGCGCGTGCAGATAGGTGGTTTTCTGGCTGTAGGCCACGCCCTTTGGGTTACCCGTGGTGCCACTTGTGTAGCAAATACCCGCGGCCGCGTTCTCCTCGGGCTCGGGCCAGGGGAAAGCGTTTTCCGCATCGCGCAACAATGACTCATAAGACATGGCGCGTGGATCATTTAGCGAGCCGGCAGCCTCATCACCGCCCCCCGACACAACCACATGCTCGACATCGGGAATCAGTGGCAGGACCGGCATGAAGTTGTCGATCAATCGCGCATCGAGTATCAGGAATCGGTCGGCGGCATGATTAATGATGTAAGCGATGTGCTCTGCACTGAGCCGACAATTCAAGGTATGCAGAACCGCACCCAGTGAAGGCACCGCCAAATACGTTTCAAGGTGCTGGGTGCTATTCCACATAAACGTGCCAACGCGGTCACCGGCAACAATGCCCAGACGCGTCAACGCGTGCGCAAGGCGGGCACTGCTCGCATCAATGTCCGCGTAACTGCGCCAGTGGATCTGCTCACCATCGTAGTCACCGACGCGACTGGTGCTGAAATGTCGGGCGCCGAACCGGTGTAGCGTCGTCACCCCAAGCGAGGTGTGCATCATGGTGCTCTTCACAGTGTCACAGTGCTCGTCATAGTGTTCGGCAGACCGCCTACCAATCCCCCGCCGCCGCGGCCTGTGCCTCGGCTAGGAGTGCGGGCACGTCATACTCCAGGCCTCGCGCGTAGTCAGAATCGAGCTTGCCCGCTACATGTAGACCGTAAGCACCCTCAATAATCGCCGCCAACCGCCAGAGGGCCAGCGCCATATAAAAGTTCATATGGTTAATTGGCCGCCCCAGTGACTCTGCCCAGCGACCGGCCAGCTCTCGTCGACTGACCACACCAGCACGCCGTGATACCGCCTGCAAGGCGCTGAAAGCAGGCGGCTCCTGGGTACGATAGTCACCCCAAAACATGAGCATCAGCGCGACGTCCATGTAGCAGTCACCCACCGTGGCGAGCTCCCAGTCGATGATCGCGAGGATCTCCGGCTGCTCCTTGGAAGCCAAGGTGTTATCGAGGTGGTAATCCCCGTGAATGACGGCGGGCGCCGACGCTGTGGGCACATTGCGCTGCAACCACTCTCCGAGAGAGAAGAGCTCGGGCAGCTCCCTGACAGCGTGCTCCCTGCGGACGCCCAGCCAGCGCTCAATCTGTCGCTCAACAAAGCGCTCAGGACGCCCCAGCTTCGCAAGTGCTTCCAAATCGGTAGGCACAGCGTGGAGCGCGGCCAGCTGATCGATCAAGTCCTCACCAAGACGGTTCACACTGTCAGGCGAGTCCGCATAGGCTGCCGGCAAGGCATCAGTCAGCGCCACACCATCGACCCATTCTTGCACCAGAAACGGCCTGCCGATCACCGTCTCGTCATCGCACCAGGCCAGCACCCCCGGCACCTTGACCGGATAATCGGCTATCGCCTGCAGGATTTGTGCCTCCCGTTGGATGCCTCGCGCAGACGTTGGCGAGATGTCATCAGGGGGGGGTGTTCGCACGACACAGGAGTTTTCGCCGTCGCGGAACTGCCAGGTCAGATTCGAGTTGCCGCCGGCCAGGGCCGACACGAACTCAGCCTGCTTCCAGCCCAAAGAGTCGCGCAGCCAGTCAGCAACCTGTTCGGTGGCCTCCGATGTCATCACACCACACCGAAGCTGGACAGCAGACCGCCATCCACTGGCACGACCGCGCCTGTCATGTATCGGCTCTGGGCCACCCAACACACCACCTCAGCGACTTCGCGATCCTCGGCAAATCGTCGCAACGGAATTTGCTGCGTCATTTTATCGAGTGCGGCCTCGCTCAGTTCGGATGTCATCTCCGTCAATACCAAACCGGGAATGACAAGATTGGCCGTGATGGCCTTCGGCGCCAATTCAATCGCCAGCGCCTGAGTGAGACCTGACAACCCAGCTTTGGAGGAGGCATAGGCCGAGTCGCCAGGGAAGCCACGGAAACCCACCACCGCGCCTACGTTAACCACTGCGCAGCCTTCTCTCATGTGCGGCACAGCGGCCCGGGTCATATTCATGGCGCCCGTGAGGTTGACCTGCAGCACCTCTTGCCATGCGTCGTCGGTCAAGCGATGTATCTTGCCGCCGCGGTGCACGCCCGCGTTGTTGACCAGCACATCAACGCGGCCGAATCGCGCCACGATTGCGTCAACCGTCTCGCTGACGGAGGGTGAGTCGGCCACGTCGCACTGGAACCCTGCGGCGGACTCACCGAGCGACTGGGCAAGCTCCATCACGGATTCCCCCCGTGCGATCAGCGCGACCTTGTGTCCCGCTTGGGCTGCTAGCCGCGCAATCGCCCCGCCAATCCCCCGCGAGGCACCGGTCACGACCCAGACTCCATCGCCCGCCATAGTGTTCACTCCCAAATTGCGCATCAACGCGCCGCAAACCCTTGGAATTCTTATCGGTCTCGTTGCTTGTTTGCGTCTAGCAAGTCTAAACTAGCGCCCTGATTTGGCAACCCTGATGGTTGCCCCACGGCACGAGAGCCGAGGACAAATACCCCCAGGAGGTAACGGCGTGTGGTCATTTGAAACAGACCCGGAATTTCAGGCATCACTCGACTGGATTGACGAATTTACCCGCGAGGAAATTGAACCGCTCGATCTGGTTTTCCGTGAGCCAGGAGATCCTTGGGACCCCAACTCGCCGGCCTTCGCCGCCATGGCGCCGCTCAGAGAGATCGTCAAGCAGAAACAACTCTGGGCATGCCATTTGGAACCGGAGCTGGGCGGACAAGGCTACGGGCAGGTCAGCCTGGGACTCATGAATGAGATTCTCGGTCGCAGCCGCTTTGGGCCCAGCGTATTTGGCTGTCAGGCTCCCGATTCCGGCAATGCGGAAATTCTTGCCAAATTCGGCACCCCTGAGCAGAAAGAAAAATATCTCAAGCCGCTGCTCAATGCCGAAATCGCCTCCTGCTACTCCATGACAGAACCCCAGGCAGGCGCCGATCCAGGCGAGTTTCTGTGTACCGCGACCCGAGACGGCGATGACTGGGTCATCAACGGTGAGAAGTGGTTTGCCTCCCACGCCCGCTTTTCCGCTTTCTT
>Ga0160423_10000163_pt1 | contig 49702 bp, 42 predicted proteins | sample CRUFie14St8metaG_FD_108191 | JGI IMG/M metagenome (GOLD analysis project Ga0160423, IMG submission 108191) | Marine microbial communities from the Costa Rica Dome - CRUD Field 142mm St8 metaG | ecosystem: Environmental > Aquatic > Marine > Oceanic > Photic zone | place: Costa Rica: the Eastern...
CGATGCCGCCGCGGCCGTTCCTGCCGATGCCGCCGCGGCCGTTCCTGCCGATGCCGCCGCGGCCGTTCCTGCCGATGATGCCGTTCCAAGAATTATAGGCTTTGAAGCAATCATTAATCCGGCAGACTTTAAAGAATCAACTGTATGGGATGATTTAAATCTATCATCGAGATCTTCGAATGGCTGAGGCGTGTCCAGTTGTGACCTTGGTTTTGATCTGTTTTTTTAACGCTGCGCCTCGTGGCATCGCAGGCGTTTTTTTGCTTACTTTGACGCTGGGACGGCAGTATTCGGTCCGATTTCCTGCACTACCGCACGCCTTATTTGTTCGTTTATCTTTCCACTTTTCCTTTTCCCACCTTCTTAAAGACGCACCAGCGGGTCCCTTTCGCACGTGACCGCTTTTTTTTCTGCATTTTGCGGTGGCCTGCGCAGCTCTTGCCGACCATTTTCCATATCGCGCCAGGGCGCTTCGATAACACGCATCCTTCATATTAATGACAATTCCACCTGTGGCGCGCAGCTAATCCGCGTGGACCTTTCCAACCGCGCGACCTAGCGCAAAAACTTTTCTTGCGTGCAGCGTCCCGTTTGGTCTTTGGATGAGGCGCCGGTGCTTTTAGGTGCGAACCAGTTGCGCGGTTATATCTGCGTCGGCCCGCTTCGGTCAGACCGCCGCCTTGTTTGACTGAAAGTTTTTCGCCCCGTTTTACCGACAAGGACGGATTTTTTTTGTGCACCTTAACCATGGGGTCAACGCTTTTACTATACGTTCCCGAAAGTATAAAAATGCTTGTTGTTGGCATTGTTTTAATGCTTGTCGCGGTCGGCGGTTTTTTGTTTTTAACGAAATGTTTGATGACGATGGCACCGCGAACGACTATATCAGCTCCGACACACCACAAAAAACTTTGCCATGCACTGCCACAGTTTAATTGCCAACGCGACGGCGCTACATGCGTTGACTCCGATGTTTCCAGTGCCTCATCGCAACGAGGGGCCTGTAATATTTGAATTTGTCGATAGCGCGGTGTTAGCCGCCGCGAATGACGCGGCGGCGATTTGGAACGCGTTTCTTTTTACACCCAAACAAAGGTTCAACGTGTCGGTAGCCGCGCTGCCCAGAAACATTGTTGGACAAATTTGGATCCCTTGCGGCGACGTGTGCAACGTCACCGTAGACACGTCGTACAATGCGGTAGTCAATGTTTTGGTACACGAGTTCGGGCACGGTCTCAATTTGCCCCAAGGAAGCAGATCAAGTCAATTTCCCGATTTGGTGGTAGGGGAAGGCAACCATTGGGTGCCGGGAACAATTGACCCTAGAGAGATCATGACCGCGTCCCTTGACCGCGATCCTTACCTTTCCAAGTATACTTTAGATGCCATCGCACATCGCAATCATATCGGGTGCCATTACGATTACGACTGCGCCGGGACGAAAAGTTGCCGTCATTACTCAAATTATTATCCGGGGGTGTGCGACGACTACACCCTATACGGGGAAAGCCTTTTTTTTGGGTTTGTGATATTGCTTTTCATAGTTCCCCTTATTATCGCGGTTAGCTGCATTGTGACCTCCGATGACCACTCGCATCAGTACGCATTTAGCGCCCTTTAACGCCGTGGTCAATGGCGTGGATCCTTTTGGGCGCGATGGCCAAATCGAAGTTCGTCCGGCTACAGACGGGCGAAGCCGAACAAGCCGAGGTCCCGCTCGCAACCCTTTGCTTTCGCAGCTTGATGGCAGCGTTGACGTCAGGGACATGTTGCGCTGGGCCACGATTTTGTGCTCCCACCCCAATGGCTTGCCGTCAATTGTCGTGGTTTATCTGGCGTTTGTATACTACCACGCAACACGGTCGAACGCGACGTGGTGCAACGCACATCTCAAGCGGTTCATCCCGACCGTCAAACCGGCCGTGGAAGCACTCTTTCCCAAATTTGGCGATGTGTTGATTCAGCGCGCCGTTGAGAATCCGCAACCGTGGTCAATGCACAGTTCCTTTAACAAAAATAACCGGTATGCCTCAGATACCTTGGCCAACATTGCTGGCAAGAAGCGGCCAGTATTAATGCCGGACGACGGTACAAATGCAGTCACCTTTCAAGAAATTTTGGCGCACGGCATTCCGGAATTTCGAGGGTACTTGCAAGAGATAGTGACCGACATTGGATGCACCGAAGCAATTGGATTTGCTGCAAGCACTGACGTCAAGCCGTGGTTCAACAACCCATCGTTGACGCCCGACGTGGTCAGCAAGCGGCGCAGTCAAGCAGCAAAAACAGGGCTGGAGGCTGTGCTACGCCCGTTTTTGATTGCAAATCGGCGGCCAATCAACGTTGCAATGTGGCCTCCAATCCTGCTCGCAAGAGCCCCGCCAAAAAAAAGGGCCGATCCGGAACGCGAGGCGCAGATGGTGCGCGCAGCTCAGTTGTGCCGTGGCACGATGCCGTTGCGCAATCGCCGCATGCCATTTTTTGACGGAGTGACGAGGCACATGTTCCTGCGGCTGTGTCAGCACGGCCGCGCGTACTACGGTAAAAACAGCGCCAAAGAAATAATGAGCATGTCGAGTTCGCCCGATCTAACGTGCTCGGGCCTTTCGCCGACCGGATGCATGTTTAACGTCATTGCCAACGGCAGAATTGTTGTCACTTCGGCGTTTGCGATTGTTATTCGTTTGTTGCACGCAGATTCGCTCCGCATTGAACTGTACCCGTGCGGTTCGAGGCAAGCGCCATTTCTTGCTCAACGCGCTAATGTAAGTCCGTTTACGCGCGAATGGCAACAACCGACCATGCTGCCTTTTGTGTCGGGCAAAGAAGTTCGAGTTAACGCCGCCGAGACCCTTTCGTGGGAATTTATTCACGTTGCCGCGGAACGCGGAGCCGACACCATCAAGCTAATTGGCATGACAGCCCACGCTGGCCCAATGTGGAACACTTTAATTTCAAACGAATTTGAGGACATGGTGGGAAAAAAAGTAGTGGTGCATCACTTGTTGTTGCACCCTAAGTTTACGAGCGCAAAGGCCAACCACAAGGCGACGCGAATGGAACGTGCAGACATTGAAGCAGCAGGGTACGTCAGACCGGAAACAATTCCGGTCTTGTGTACGTTGAACAAAACGGCCCGACCAACGCTGCCTCCATACATTACGCCAGCAGCTGAGACGATGGCGGCGATAACGCAAGAGATGAGAGTTCCCAGCGACCCGAAGTCGCTGCGCGGTACATCAAAGCGGCCCGCCGAAGACTCAATCGTTTTTGTCGCCGAAGCCGCCGCAAAGCGCTTTCGTGGCGACGAGTAGGTATTTGTTTTCGGCGCATGAGGAATGCAACAATGAATAAGTTTGTTGTTGTTATAGTAATCCCTCATTAAAGCAAAGCACACTGTGGCATACAATGAACCATCATGTCCGCCAATGGATACTCGGCATTGAAAAAAACGCAGATGGGTCTGCGCCTTTGCCTTCGTACCTTGCACTAAAGGTTGATCCATTGCCTGTATACCTTTCGTACAACGGCGGAAGCACGTGGGTCAAATGTATGCCGCTGCAAGTTACGCCACAAAAAAAAGGCAATGGATACAAACTGCAAATGGTCGAATTAGATTGCATTGGGCCGCCTCGGGGCGGCTTGTGCTTTTTGCTTGCAAATGAAGGTGAACCGTACGCGCATTGGACGCCGCGGGAAAGCGGTCACGCAATCAGTCACGGCCATTGTTGGTATGACTCGGTGCGACAAGAGCTTTCTCGCGAGTTGCCGACACATCCGGCGTCTGCGTCCTACCAAGCTGCGCGTGTATGGTTTGCCAGTCAACTTCGCGCGGACTGCCGACATGACTTCGCTTTTGCGTCTGCATTTAATAAGTTTTTGACCCCGGTTTTCCCCGAATGAGCAATAAACGACTTAATTCCACCTCTACCATGCGCGCAGCACGCGGGTTGGCAATTGACCCTTGGGCAAAGTGTCTGGGCGGAGGGCCGCGTAGTAGTGGTTGCGCTGGTAAGCGTTTTTTCAATCGCCTCGAGGTTGCCGGCACTTTTCCATGAAGCCACAGCGAGGAGCCCGACGAAAAGCGCAGGTTGCAGCGATGGCATACAAGCTTGCCCGATATTGTCAATGGCGCGCACCATTTTTCGTCTTGACTAATTGCCAATTGAGAAAAGGGGGTTTCCGCCAAAACATCGGCAGGATTTGAGGTTCGTATTGGCCCGCACATGGCAGACGTCCATACGTTGACACTGACCTTGATTCCTGCGCCTCCTATTGGCATTGCCAGCACGGCTTGAGCTTGAATTTCACGGCGAAACATTCCGCCGCCGTTGGGTTGGGCGTGAAGAATTGCATGGTGCGTTGTAGCAACAGCCAAGCAGTTGTTGTAGAAGGCAACAATAGCGCCGGGCCACACTTTATAGCGCGCGCGCCCGATGGATGTGCGCTCCGTTTTCTTCAATGTGCGAGAAGATCCAACAAGTCGAGCAAGTTCATTTAGAACTGCATCGGAATGCAATGGGTGCAGCGCATTTTGTCCAAGCCGCACTTGCGTAACAGGGGCACACAATTCTGGCACCTCAAACGGTGACTGTCCACGGGGGCTCATCGTCATTGTGTCCTTGCTTTCTATATCTTGGTAAGCGCAACCGTGATAAAAGCCATGAGCGCTCGCAATCAAAATCTGCGATCCGAACTGCCCAAGTGGTGTGGCAGCGGGCTTCGCACCGCCGATGCCGCTGGCGGAAAGGTTTTTGTATACTCAAACCCTAGTCGCCAATTGTCTGTAAGAGCGCTGTACACAGTTGGTTTGCAACACGGAAAAAGTGTTTCGTTCACCGTAGCGTCAGGCGCAAGCGTTTGTTTCAAAGACTGCGACGAGGACAGCGCAAACCCGCTGCCGCTGGACGCAACCAAACTACGGGCTCAAATTGTTTCGCTCCTGCCCGCATCGTCCATTGTGCGCGTCAGCGAGCTTCCAAGCAAAGTGTCCGGGCCGGTGATAACCAACGTATTTGAACTGGTTGACGGAACCACGTTGTCGACCGAACTGTGCGCCCGAATTTTGGCAACCCCGCGCGTTGTGGACATAAAAGTGAAACAAACCACGATTTACGTTTTACAAGCAAAACCATCCCAGGTGCGGACTTCACTAGACTTCATAAGCAGCCGCAATGGATTTCGCGTGCGAGAACGCCCAGCGGGAAAGGTGCCGCTTCGCCGAAGAAGGTCCAAACAAAGGGTCTTTCGAAGTACTCTACGCAGACGGCTTGCGGCGCGAAAAGGCAACTAAGTTAAAAGAAACCAAGCCGACGCTGATGATTTCGCCCGCGTTTCAAAATTACATCAAGGACGTTAATTTGGATCCGGAACAGGGAGACACCCTGTGGCAACAATTAAAACGGTGCTGGCCAAACGCACCAAAACGGGCGGAGCAAGTATGTCGGTTGGTTGTGCGCGCCCTTCGCAACAAACGGTCAGCCCACGCAGCGCAACAAAACGGAAAACGAGCACGCGAAGAAGACAAAGCCACCATTATGTCTTTATCAAAACGAGTCAAGATGCAGGACGAAATGCTCAATGAAAATGCCATATGGATGGAACTTAGCGCGTGTGCGGCCAACGCTTCCAAAGCAACTAAAAGCACCGCAATAAAAGGACTCAGTGCTGTTCAACTTCTGAAGCAGACCAAGGTGGGCTTCCACAAAGTGGTGCCGATTGCTCAAACGTTGTACGAGTGCGACGAGAAGGCATCCAAAATTAGAGAAATCCGCGGGATTTGGTGGAGCGAACCCCTCGCATCAACAATGTTGTCAGACAATTTGGATGGTGTCTGTGCTATTGGAAGCGATCAAAAGACGCATTACCTTTCAAACGTATTGTAGCGCATTAACCAAAACTGCAACCGACACCAGCGCGATTGGAGTCATTTCTTTTTCAATAAACGTGCATCCGTATACCGCTGGGGCATCGTGAAGCAGCGAATACACCGCAACAAAAGCCACGGCCCGTGTGCCGTTTGATACGTGTTTGCACTTTGCAAATGTTGCTCGCAAAGCAGGATAGTAATGCATCGCAAAGTTTCCAAAAACGTAGGGCACAACTTTGTTGTCACGCAACGCAGTTTTTAAAAGCGAACAGCCCATTGCAGACATCATTACCACGCCCGCTGCAACGGTCCATGACAAGACTCGCAGTATGGGCGTGAACAGCGGCGCAAGATTTTCACCATCGACCAATGCATCGTACGCGACGGTACCATCAAACACGGCTAGCGTAAGCAACGACCACCACGTTAAATGTTCTACAATGTCGTCGGCTGCCGCCAACGTCGCAGCAGATAACAATACAAAAAACTCTATTCCGCACCACGTTGGGCCATTAATTTGCAAATGAAGTGCAACAAAGGCTGCAGCCGACAGGTCCATAACAAGCTCAACGAAATGCCACGGTTCATTGTTGGCTGCCAATAAAATTGCAGTTGAAACCAGGACCAAAAGCGCAACGCTCGCCAGTGTGCGGCGAATAACCGGGATGATGCCCGCGTTAAGCACCCACGCTAGCGCGCACCACACAGCAAGCACCGCTTGAAAAATTCGAGTTGTTTCATCTCGACCGCGAAGCCTTGCGGCCCAATTTGCCCACCCCAATAGGAGCACAGCGGCAGTGATTACTCGACAACCGCGCGATGCCAAAACCAAAATTGCAATAAACAATAGTCCGGTTCCATAATAAATGTCCTTGCCGTCCATCATCACCCGCGCATTTATTTGACGCGGTCGTATATACGGCAGAAACTAATCCCCGCTACTCATGTGGGGCGTGTCGCTTTTGTGGGCGGCCTCGACCGGAGCGCTTTTGACCGGCACCGACGTGTGCGGGGAAGCAGCAAAAAAGTGGAATCGGTACGCGCCTACCAGCAACTTAAACGGCCTATACACTTGCTCCTCCAATACCGTCGACGACGCGTTTGAAGAATTGGCCAATCAAATAAATGCGCAGTCTTTGACCAAGTGTGCCAAAATTGAAGCCGTCGTGCGGGCACTTGATAATAATGTCGTTTTAAATGTCTGCAACACCTCGGCCGCGTGTGGAAATAAATTGACTTGCTTTGACGATCCGGTGTGCTCGTACTGCGTTCCCGCGGCGCAGACAAACGACAACGCACCTTGCTTTCAAGGAGGTGCCATTAAGTGCACAACGCTGCTGGTAAATAGCATTGCAGCGGGAGCGGCAAGCACACTCGCATTACTTGGTATAGCATGGACAAATGGGCTCTTCTCACGGAGGGTATAGTCACGCCGCAACAACGTCGCACTACTATAAATTCTCAGTTGGGAACAACACAACTTCCAGCATTGCTTCCGTCGGAGGCACACTTTCCTCGCGCCAACTTGACATCTATACTTGTAAGCGGCAAATGGGTGTTTCAATCGGCCGTGCAAAAGGGGTGGATTGCCCCGCCTGGACTTTTGGAAGACAAAAGTAATTTTTTGAGGACAGGACAACATGTGTTTCTGCAATACGATGTACCCGACGCAAAGGTGTGGGGCGGAGTGCCGTTGCCGACGCTTCGAATTGAACCAGATTTGTCACTTGCCGACGAATCAAATTTAATCTACGCGGGCGTTGTGCACGACGATCAAGCACGATCACGAATTTCGGACGAAATGACTTCTATTATATTGAGAGTATGCGGGAGAATTCCTGGGACTGACTCTCGTGATTACACTTCCTTCACCACACAAGTTGCGCAGAACGTACTTGTGCTTGAACCAGCTGGCTTCATCAACCACGATGCCATTTGCGAACGCGCCTAAACCGCCGATCAAGTACTTTGCTATCGCAATGCAAGACGACAAAATTCTGCAACAGATGCCAGCTGAACCGTTGCGCATGGCCAAACGCGTTTGCACCACCATTTATGCCGTGCTCACTTTTGGTCGGCTTTCTCTCAAAACCCTTTTTGAAAAACGCAATCACGGGCGGCGAATTTTGGCAGAGTCTGCCAACTCCAACCCAAGGTCTCCGGTTTGGCGATTGGACGTCGTTGTGCTTCAATGCAATGCAAGGCCAATCTTGACGGTTTGGCCTCGCAAACACATGTGGAGGGGGTACACCATTGTCTGCCAATGCCGTTGGACCAAAGCAGTTATAGAAATCGATGTAGGGCCGACGGCAAAACATTGTTTTCACCCAATTTTCGACGTTCGGCCTTCGATTGAAGAAAGCCTTTGCCAAATGGTGGCAAGGAACTATATTTTAACTTGCTTATCACCCGGATGCAATGGTGAGGTTTTCGGTGATAGTCAGATGTGCCAACGCTGCGAATTAGCTTTGTAAAACGTTTTCCAGCTCTTGCACAGTTTCGGGCATTTCTAAGTGGCGGATGCACTCTAAGATATCATCTGCGGTACGATTAGAGCTTGTTTTAGCATACCGATCTGCCCCGCGTTGAAGGAGCTCCCTTGCGACATCAGGTAACCCGTGCTTAATAGCAAGGTGCAAAGGGTATATTTTACAGTTTCGTGTCTCGTGCGGCATATTAGGATCAGCACCAGCCTTTAATGCTGCACGCACAAACTCCAGCTCGCAATTTGTAGCGCACCGAATTACAAAGCACAGCCAAGGACTATTGTTGTACGGATGTCGATTTGGAAGTCGAGCTGTTGCCAAGTTTAAAGTTTTTGGTACAAGATTGGGCAATCCCGCGTACACTGCGTCAACAGCCTCGGCCAAGTCGCCTTCCAGCGACATTGCGATAAACGTGTTTGAGCCGTCTTGCCATATTTCCGTATAAATTAATTAAGATAAAACGCCACAATGGCAACGCCCATGTACCTTGTCGCTTTGTTGCTCTCAACGTTTGCGTTTGTTGTGTCAACGGCTTGGCCGGACGATTTTCATAGTTCTCGCCGTGAACTTTTTTTTGGGCTGACCGGCCCCAGTGGAGCCATGGTGTTGATTTCGTACCTTTTTTTTATGTCGTCAACGGCACAGAATAATGTAGCCGCTGCAAAAAAAGGGCTGTACACCCAGTATCCAAGATTCTGCATGGTTTGCTGGATTACTACTGCCAGTGCATACCTTTTTCTGTACGCCTTGACTGCGCACAATTATGATACCATTAGTGAATCCCTGTTTAGGTACGTTTTGGTGCTTTTCACGTGGTTTCCTCTCAGCGCAATGTGTTGGTCGTTGTCTGTACTCAACGGCAACGCAAGCGATATGGCAGTGCAGTGGGTACGATTTACTGCTGCTCTTTCTTTGGGATTTATTTTGACGGCCGGCCAAATTTCATCCAGTTCAATTTGGCTGCAATGGATTGCAGTGGCTGTCATACTAATTCAACACGTGCTCGTGGACGCAATTGCGTGGGTGCGCATGATGCAAGACAAATCGTTTTTCAGCAGCATCCATGCTTGGGCCGCGTGCTTGCATCTGGCATCTGCCTTTGCCATTTATGTGTACGGCATAGAGAAAGCTGATTACAGCACAAAGTTTTACAAGTTTCCTGTGTCGTTAAAAGATTGGGACGGATTTGATCCATACGTCTGGGAATACACGTGTAAAAACCGCGATGATATCTTTTGCCGGGATGACGACAAGAATTTTATTATTCGAGATAGATACGATGCTGAATATTATGTGCACCTGCTTGCGCTTACGTCAGGATTTGCTTTGTGGTCTTGCCTTGGCCATGTCGTTGCCGCAGGAACTTCGTCAACAAAGATAATGCACTGGACCAAATGGTTTGATTATGCTGGTTCAGCGCCCATGATGCTAATTGTCATTTCCATTCAATACGGCCATTACCAATTGCCGGGCATCGTGCTGGCCCCAATTTTGCTTGGAATTCTTATTTTGCTTGCGGGCTACGTGCGCGAAAATGAAGAAAAAGTGGCATTAGCACCAGCATTTTTTGTCGTTTCAATTTTGCTCTATGCCCTTACATGGTTTCCCTCAGGCTATACATTTGACCGTGCTTTTAATCGGGACTACGCACCGTCTATTGAAAACAACACTGTTTCGCCAGGAGTTGGAGAACCCCCCAAATTTGTGTGGGGGTTCTACGCATTTACGGTTGCAGTTTTTTCATCTTTTCCCGTCATTTACGGACTCCAAATATTTGGAAAACTTCAAGATAGGAAGACGGAAGAAAAAGCATACATTGCTTTGAGTCTAATTGCAAAACTAACGTTGCATCTTTACGTTGGGTTGATTACAATTGGATCGGCTGCAACGCTGGACGAGGCAAAGCTAAATGAAATGGAATCACTGTCAATTGGTATTCCAGTCACTATTGCTATAATAATTTTGGTTATAATTCTTGTCAAAAAGGTTGGAATCAACGACAACGACATTAAGCACAGCTACGTTGTGGTGTACAATCCTGCCTATAATCTCTACGAAGGGTACCTAAAACCGTTTTTTTAAGACGTTTTGACCTTCAAGCCCGCCTGAGCTTTTGCAATCGTGTTGGACACTAACAGTATTGCGACTATTAAAATTGACGCAAAGTAAAGAATTGTAATTTCACGCAACTTTCCAGCCCAGTGATGATGTGCGTCTCGTAAGGGCGTTAACGCAAATTGTTCAAACATGGACGTAACATTAATCAAAATGGCCGATCCTCCAACCAGATTAGACGCATTTTGAATTGCATTGACGGTACCTTCATACAGCATCAAATTGCAGGATTCTGTACAAGTAAACGTTTGACTTGCTCGCCCCCTTATCCGGGATGCAGCAAACACAAATGATGCCGACAGATTACCACTTGCTGCAATTTGCATATCCGTAATATCAAGTTCTAAACGCGAAAGACGACCGGTTTGTTCGTCGTATCCAATAGCTGCAGCGGCCATGTTTGGCGACAAAAGGTGCACATGAGCTTGCATGCCTTTGGCGCTCGAACCGGACACATGAATTGCGGCGCCGCCAAATCCAGTGTCGCACAATGAGTTGTTGACAAACAGTGGCTGTTCAACAATAAATCCAACCGCTTGTACATCAAACGACGCACACACAGACGTCGTGCTGACAGCAGGCACTTGAATTGGATTGCCATCAATAGATCTGACAGTAATAAAGGGTTGCCTAATCGCATTGTTGCGCGTGGCAATGGTAGGTTGAAAGCTTTCAATAGGAAAGCAACGACCCGGTGTCATGCCACGTTCCCCTGCTATAAACGGCGGTCCACCTTTTTCGTTTTCATCGCAAGCGATGTCGCCATAACGGCTATTTATTGTTTTATTGATTTGCAGGTAAGCTTGATAAACCAGCTCTTCGTCCTCCAGAGCCACGTATTGCGTCAATGAATGACAATTCAAATTGTTAGGATCATTAGCATTTACTTTAGTTTGAGCTCGATAGTCGCTCATGGAATAATAATTAGCTAGCTTAGCATGGCTCAGGCCACATTGCAGCGACGATAATATATCCCAACTAATGGGCGAAATCAAAACTGTTGCATTTTCTGGAATGTCCATGTCGCCAAATGATCCATATTGCGGATCGCCCTGAATGTACATGCACAGCTGCGCTTTGCGATTGCACGGGTACGGACGTTTAAGAAGAGTGTGTCCAAATATAATTTTGTCAGTGGTTTCAATGTACGTTGCGCAAAATTCATTGCGCTCATTGCCAAAAGGATCGTTTTCACAATACACAAAGCCTTGCGGTGTCTCGCAATACGTGTACAACGTTTCGTCTGCTAATTCTGACAAACCGCCATTGCCAAACTCTGATTGTGGATAACGAAAATACTTGTTTTGATCCGCGTCTCGCAATGCATGTCGATGCACGCGGCCGTATGGAGGCCGCAAACATGTGCCGGGATATGTTAGCAAATGCACCTTATTATTGGGCGAGATCGCTCCCAATTGCTTTTCGCGGTGCTTAGGGGAAAAATCACCACCCCAATTTCCAACATCAGTTATAAGTTCAATCAAATCGTTTTTTTCCGGGGCACCAGGAGACATGAAGAAACGTAGAAAATCTTTTGGATTTCCCCCGGCAAGAGGATCGCGTTCCATTGCAGCAATGGAAGCAAAGTTTGAACTGCCAAGAAACAATCCCAACGGGAAAGTTTGGCCCGCCAGAGCCACAGGCCACGTCCATCCGCACGCAACGCAATCAAACGTGCCGTCGTCGGGAGCTTCGCCAACGCATTTGGGTAAAATTCCTGCCATCGCATCGGCGGTGTACCGCTCGCATGCGTAGACGGGTTTATTGCTACCGCAGTCGCACATTTGCGGTTGTTTTTTCTCCGGTTCAAAGACAAAATATGGTCGGTCTACATAATCGTTTGGCACGTACGGTTCATCCTGCGTTACGTGTGAAACCGGAGCCAAAGTTGGTCCCAAAAGGTTGGCTGTATTGCTAACGTTGTCAACAACGTTAGTCATGCACAAATCAAGCCGAATTCCTACAACAACAAACTGTTGCGGGCCTTCAGGCGTAGTTGGGTACCCGCGAGGTGCCACAATATCCAACTTGGGACGCTGCGTCTTACCGTTTTCTACGGTTGGCATGTAATCTGGGCTTTGTGTCACCGGTAAATTTAAAATGCCGCATTGCGCTTGACCAGAGGCCGTACCCGCTTTCCACCCGTCGTAATAATTGACCCAACGATATTTTGGCTTTTCCGTACGCGCCCACTCGTACGGTTCGCGCTGAGCAAATTCACTATAGTTGTTGTTAAATGCAAAATTGGCAGGTTGAGAATCAAGTTGGCTCTGCTCATTGGACCAAGAGCTATCGGTCGCACAACATTTAATGTACATGACAGGCCTGTTATTAAAGGGACTCAAATAGTCTGGCATTGTAGCACCATTCCATTTGTTGTTTGGCGACGTTGGTTTGGTGCACCTGCAGGCATAGAGGGTGTTTTGAAAATCTTCTTGTTGGAGAAAGGCCTCGTCCAAAGATTTTTTAAAAATTGGCACTTGAATGTTTCCGGTGGTGTAAGTAAATGCTTTCGCGCCGCAGCCAGTTGGTGGGCCGCTGTTTGAACACCCTGCAAAGGCAATTTTGCAATTTGCTAGACGTTGCATTTGCTCCGTTGCCTTTTTAGTACGATCGTCCCTATAACAGTAATCACTATCGTCCGCGCAATAGTTACAAAGAGGGTCAAAACATCCTATAGCAATGTATGGGTAGTCGGGGCAGTGACTTGGGGCTTGATTTCGGCCAGTTTCTGGACTGTTTTGATCATAATATTCATACGACGGATTTGTGTATATATTAAGCCGAGGTCGAGGGCCCAGCCATCGATACGTTTGCCCTAGAATAGTGTTAGGAGTGTACAGATTAAAAGGCGCGTCGTCTGGGCTGTAATTTGATGCATCAAGTTCTTGCGGACAAGCGCCCTGCTCATAGTTTGTTTTTGACGTCGTTTCATGCGTCCACACACTCATTTCGCAGAAACGAACCCAATTCTTGTAATCAAGAGGGTTACTTTGTGGCTTGTCGCCGCAGTATTGATCGTATCTTGAAAACCCTGTTGTAGAATAAGCTTGATTCAAATGATCGTAGATTGGTACAGATGATGATGAAATTTTAAACTCACACCTTCCCTTGAAGGGTACCTCGTTTTCGCACGTTTGTTCTGACGCTGCCCAACCCTCCCACTTTTGAACATTTTCCAAATCGGTATATATTGGTTTTCTTTCATCACTAACCGGTTGTTTTAAACGATTTGCGCGATTATCTTTGCATGATTGTTGCGTTTGCGCCGTCCGCCTTGATAACTTGTCTGGAGGGCTCCCTTTGAAATTGCAAATTTCAAACGAAAAGTCCATTGTATTGCTGTAGTTGTACGGATTGTACTGAGGGTTGCTTGGACGATCCGGAAGAACTAAATTTTTGGCGGGTCCGCTACTGCTGTAAGATAGAAAAACACTTGGGTAGAAATCCGAACTTGTACCAGTTCCTACACATTCTTGGGTTTTGGGATCAAATGCACAGGTATTTGGACACGGGGTTGTACCGTTGCATGTAATAGAAGTCCGGGTGCTAGCGACTGTTCCAATTGTTGGACGCCTTTCGTGATAATCCCTGTAATAATTTGGGTTGCTACTGTGCAGACCGTGTACCGTAGCGCCTTCGGCGGTCAATGGAATTGCTTCGTCGGATCCAGCGTGCGGATCTTGTTGTACCGATGTTTTTGGTCCATTACAACTAAAAGTGCGCGCTTTTCTGTACTTGAGTGGCCGGCACTTTTGAGTGCATGGCAGTGTATGAGGAAACGGGGGCGTGTCCCAACCACCCGCGGTGTCAACGGTGTAGTGCCAGCGGCAGTACTGGTGCTCATTTGCATCAGACGATTCGTGCGGAATTGCCCAGGTTTTAGTAATATTATCCAAATGCACGCCCGTGGTTGCGGCATACCGATTCCAAAATGTTTCTGGGCTGATGCCGGGCAAGTTGATAGATCCGGGAATTGATGTAAGGCTGCAAGTATTTCCCTGCCCCCCCGGGGGGGGCTGGCAAAACGTCGCCACTTTTTCTACAGTATCTTCTGATAATGGTTGTATTGTCTGACCGGTAGAAAGAGATAAATCCATATTGGTTGTGTTGCCTATTTTAAATGTTGACGTCACTCCGGTACAACCTTGATCTTCCACAACGCAGGTTTGATCTACTACAATTAAGATTTCCTTTATGGATCCCGTCGTATCGTAATCAATCGATAGTGTGGCCTCTTTGGAATGTTGCCAGCAAGGATCAGCTGCCGTCACGCCCGTGTTGGCCACCGACCAGATCCGTAAGTTTGCGATTTTATCACGAATTGTAGAAGTTAGTACTGTTCTGGCTTTTGCTGAAATTGTACCTGGATGAAAAGCCGCTAGTATTGCGCTTTCCACATCGGGTTCGCCATGCGTTCCCGCTAGGCCTGCTCCGGGGTTTATGGCTAAAAATGGTACAACGCGTTCAAATTCAGGATGATTTAAGTCTGTAGTATCGCCCAATCCGTTTAAAAAATTGTTTTCGGTGGCTTTTAAGGGGCGATTTAAATGACCAAGTGGAACAGTCCTTGTATTAAGGGTGCCATGGTCAAAATCATTTAAGGATCCCGATGCAAACTGGGAAAAAACAAATGGCTGCTTTTGCTGTACAGGGCGTTGGCACAAGGTTTCAAAAGCCGGCACAATAACCGATTGAATTAGCAAGTCTTGAGCTGTCATCGTGCACCCAACTTCAATTCCTCCGTTGTTGCAATTTTCGGAAGCAACACAATCATTAACGTTTGACCACACGAACCACGGACAGCAAGGGGCAAGTCGGTCGCTGTGACCGAGCAACACAGTAGTTGGATCACGTCCGCCGGTGCAATTTGCGTAGAAACATTTATTCAGGGTTGAAGCATTTGTCCAGAACTTGTCCCAATTGCTCTCATTTTGTAATGCAAACATGTTGTTGAGTTGATCGGCAATTTGTCCATCCGTAGTGTTGCGTCGACTGACAAACGCATCTTTGTCAAACTCGGCGAACCCGGGGCCCGAGCGCACCAGTGGAGTTGTATACCACTTGCAGCATCGCGTGCTTGGGGGTTCTGGGGTGCGGTATAACATATATTTGAAACACGCGCACGTTAGTAAGTGATTTTCGTACCCGTGAACTTTGCAGCTGTCAGCGGTGATTCCGCTAGCACTCACGTTCCAAACCAAACCGCCAGTGTTGGGACATTCAAATTCAGACGTAATATCAATGTCACTTATGCGTCGAACTGGAAGATTTCCGCTAATTTTTCCGCTTCTTACAAGCGGGACTTGGTGCGCACGCGCAAATGTTGTTCCAACGTAAGCATTGCTAATGTACCAGCTGCCGTCAGCCGTAACGGTTCTCGTGCAGGTGTCGCCCATCCAACACTGACATTGATACCCTTGACTCGATTTGCGTTCGCGGAGAAAAAGATACAAATCTGTTTGATTCACTGCCTCTACAATGTATGTTTCGCACTCGTCTCGACACAGATTACTTAAATCATTGTCAGTAAATGAGTTTGGAATTTGGTCGTTTGGAATAGTGGTGTTGTAGGTAGGATTTTCAGGAGTAAATGGATCATCATCTATTTGGCTAAAGTATTGACCATCGTAACCGCTTGCTTTGAATTCGTCGCAAAACGGTCCAGCAGTCGGATTACGTGTTGTAGAGAGCAGAACAAAATCATAGTGACCGGTGGCAATTGGACCGAGCCCGTCTATGTTTGACCACACGGGTACCGGTACATCTGTATACCGCGGGTGCGTGCGAATTAGCTGAGATCGCGCAGTGAACCCAGGTAAATCCGTATCCCCTCCAAGAGCTTGGACCCGGACAGACCCTGGATAATAAAGCTTGTCTGCACCTTTCAGGACGTCAAAGTCCCCTGCCTGTCGATACCGGCCGCTAATACTGCCGCGTCCAAAAACAGGACCGCAGCTTGTAGCACCTAAAATGCGTTCGTCTGTTTCGCCTGGACTAATGTAATAATTTTGATAATCCATTTCTAATAATGTGCACGGGCTAGGCGGGCACATCATGTCGGCGGGACAGTCGATACCGGCTGTGACTGCGCGAATAGCGCCGGCCGCGGGCATGTTATCAGTCACATCAACCAAAACCTTTGCTGCCGACCATTTGCATGAAGGTTTTCCACTTCCAGTTACTTCTACAAGTGCTTGAGGATATTGATTCGTAACGTTGACTGCAGCGTCGGCGCACGTGTGCACGATCGTTTCTTGAACTACTGTTGCGGTGTCAAACGCTCTGTCCGTTGGTAGATTAACATTCCACCCAACGGACAGCGTTAAAGCCAATACAATCATGATTGCCTTGACGCGGAGATATGTTGTGCCGATATATTCGGCGCCCTGTGCGTTCAACGCCATGACGCCTAACGCCAACCTAAAGCGTGTCGCTATGCGCCTATCGCTTAAGAGCGCGGACTTGCTACAAATGCCTCCACCCACTACACCAGCAAAGACCGCGAGCGATGATCTTAGTGCAGTTTTATTGACGATGCGTTACATGCCTGATCCTACAAATCGATTTCGCGCGGCCGCTCGAGCTCGGGTTTTTCAATTATGTCGGGAGGTGGTGCAGGAACGTTAGCGTTATTCTCGACCTCTTCGTGCAGATCATTCATTAACTTTGCGGCGCGGGCCAGCATTTGGGGATTGGCAATTCCAGGGGCAATCCAATTATTGCGTTTAAGAAAGAGCTCAATCGTGACTCCTTTTAACGCTTTCCAGCACAAAGCAATCCCGGGAAATTTGTTGGTGTACGTAGCCCGAAAATGGCTTCGCACTGATAAATCAATCCGCGTGGTAAACGCCGCATTGCATACGGTGTTAGGAACCGATACTGTGGTGGGCCACGACAAGGACGCAGAAGTGCCGCGAGATGCCCATCTTGTAAAAGCGTACAGCGCGGTAACAGCATCTCCGTGTGTATGCTTTCCCGCGCGAATGATGTTTCCGGTTCTAAAAATTAAAATTTTGCCGTGTTTTTTGAGCGTGTAGCGCTTGTGACTAAAAGGACTTTTGGGGTCGCGCGTTGCCAAAATCTGCGCTTGTTTGCCATTTGCCAGATTTTCGTTTAATGGGCGCCCACACATTGCCGACGCATGCAACGTCCGTGGTGTGTAGGTCGACACTGCATGCAGTACAACGTTTGCGCGCCGCAAAAATGAAATCCGGGGCGAATCTTTGTACCACAATTTGAAGTTACGTGCATACAGAAGCTGTGGAGTGCGGGCCAATGATTCGTTTGACATCGTTTGTTGCAAAGCAAGCCAACTCAAGCCTACCGCCCTTGCGAAGCACAAGGCTAGAGCAGAGAAGTTTATTCAAGGCCAAGTCGGAAGGGGTTGCGGGCAAAGGGGATGGAATTCCTTGTTTGATTGACTGCGCAACAATTGAACAGTCGGCCCCTAACACAAGTCCGGCTAAAGCCACGGTGTCAACTGCCTTGGGTTTATTCGTCTCCAGCACTTTTCTCCGGCGCAGGCGCCGTTGGCTCCTCTCCCGGCGCGCTCGTTTGAACCAAGGAACCGCCAACAGCTGCCTTGTCTGCACCATCGTTGCAGTCGTGCGCAAAAATGGCGTTGATTGTGCCGTCGGCCCCTGAAGCGACGACAGAGCTTGCGCCAGCAGTGCTTCCAATTGCCTTTGCCACAATGTTGTGCGACATGTGCACGGGGCCCTTGGTGTCAGGAAGCTGCATCGGTTTGCGATGGAGCATCATGTTTACGGTCACTGGCTCGCTTAGGGCAGAATCAAGCGGATGAATTGAAACGTTCAAGCCGCCATGGAATGCATGTGGGCGCAGGTTTTCCGCAAGTTTTGCAGCTGCCTGTTCCGCGTCGGCCTTGGTGAGCACGACGTGGGGCACGGTATCCGTAGGATGCACGTGCTCGTTCTTGATGTGAACCACGCGATCTGGGTGCACACGACTGGTTGGGAAAAGCGTGGTCAGCTTCTTTGCGCCAAGATCAAGCTTGGACGTGACCAATTTGCTGATTGCGGTGCCTTGGTTAAGAGGAACAGCAATGCGTGTAGTTTCTCCCTTGGTGGCTTCAACGCAGCCGGACAGAACCTGCTCGACCGACTGACCGTGGTGCTCTGCCCAAACGCAAGACTTCTTAATAAGAGCCGCGCCCGCATCATCAGTAAAGTCTTCTACCGGCAGCTTAAAAAGCGGAGCACCATCTCCAGTGAAAATGTTTTCGTGAAAATCGTGCTTGGTGGTCGTGCTGTCCACGCCAACTGGAAGCACGTGCGAAACGCCTACAACTGCTGTGCGGTCCTCATGCGCGGTCTCAGCGGTGGCGTCGCCACGTTGTGTGATAAAAAACCGACGCGAAGTCTTGGGCGCCATCTGCCTTGGCACGCCATTGGACTGGCCTTGATCGACGACAACTCCGACTGGGCTGCTGTTGTTGTTGAGGCTACCGGGCGGAAACGACACGCCGGTAAACTGGGCCAACGAAAGCGCCGGCACTTGAGCCATTGCTTTAAGTTGATCCGCCGAAATGTGAAGATCAGTAACGCCTTCAGACGGATTGAACTGACATGTGATAGGAATTTCAGAATGGCCAGCGTCTACCATTGACCGAGAAACCTCATCACCTCCAACGCCGCCTTCAATTTGTTGTGGCATGATTTACTTGCAATGCGAATGGATTGTCAGTTCGTAAATACATTATAGCGGCGGAGTGGCTCGGTGCCGCTGCCCGCGCATTGCCGCGCGCCTATAGGCACTAAATAAGAGTCGGTCGTAAAGGAGGAAGACAACCAGCCATCGATTGTCGTAGCCCCAAGTGCGTCGAATTCCGTCAAGTCGTACGTGACTTTGGATGGGTCGCCCCAGCTGTAATAACGTACGCAGTACACTATCCTGCAAAGCTCTTGAAGAAAATTGGTTAATTCGCTGTCTCCTCGCTTTTGGCGCCGCGACCGGCGCAACATTTTTTGAAACACAATCACGTCAATTGACATGTCTTGGTCCGTCTGAACAATTACCTTACCTCCAGTGTAAATTTCGTCCAACAAGCGCTGGGACGTCCATCCATAACGACCAAGTCCGCTGCAATAGTCAACCCCAGCAGCACACATCATCAAGAGTTGCGATCGTGCAAACAGTCCGGCAGAGTGACCTTTTAAAATGGTGCTGGTTATCTTGTCAAGGCTGTAGTGCCGCCACACCTTTTGCGGTGCTACTTTTCGACGTTTTGCGCCAGCCTCATTGCGAGCTTTTAATGCCGCTGTTTCGGACGCATAAATTACGTCGCGATACTCGTACCCCCGTCCGACAACCAATGTGCCGTTAATGGGGGGAAACCCAAGCGATTGAACAAATGCATCCGTATCAATTGAAATCCATGACCACTTGGGGGGATGGTTGTTACGTTCTAACGCAGTTTCAATCATGTTTTTTGCGCAGTGTGCGATCTGACCTTCAGCCTCTCCGCATGGCCGTGTTGCCAGGACTTCTGCAAACGGACCGGCTGAGTTAAAAGGAAAGTGCCACGGAGATTCTTTTCCACTGCGCCCGCCAAACGGCGGTGTAATAGTTACTGATTGGGTTTGGTCCTCGGACGCCTCTTCAATGACAATGCGTTTTAGGGCATCTGCCAGGCATAAAAAAGCTGCACGTTTTCCAACACGAGAGGCCAATTGTTCTTCCCATGTTGCAGTGCGGCCATCGGTTGTTGGCAATGCAGCCTCGGTTATTGAAAGAGCTACGTCGTCTGGCAAAGGTTCTGCGGTGCACCGTTGAGCACGTTCAATAGCGACTTGGTCGCGCAGGTTGCATGGGTCCCCAATGTTTGGGTCATCAAACCCAATTACAACCTTGGTTGCTTTGGAACTGACCATGTTCCACACGCTGCGAGCCACGCTTTTAGGTGATCGAGCCGTTTTGCCCACCATCATGTACCGAGCCATTGCGGGTCCATCCACAAAGACAACCTCAACGTTTTCGACGTTGGTTGTATCTTTCCCCGCAAGTGCTGGTCCAAGCCATGCGTCGCGGGTTGACGCAGTTATTTTCCAACCCATGATAAAAGCAAATATGAAGCAATTGAAGTCCTGAGGCATTTATTGAGTCATTTTGGTGCCACATTGGCAACCGGGCGGTCAAAACTTATTTGAGCACAAAATTGTAAAGCGCATTTGAGCATGGGTTTGTTGCTTTTACTAACATCTTTGAGCAGGGGCTTTGGGCCAAATCCAAACTTTCCGCCTCCGCCGCCCCATCTCGACCACTCTCTTTGCAACGCTAGCGTGGTCAACACTCTTATTGACGAAAAATGGCTCAAGCTAAATCAAAAATGCAACAACAACAATCCATTTGCAGTAAACCAGGTTAACGACTCTTATGTGGACCAGCCTTTTGGGTGTGGATGCTATTTCAAAGCAATTGAACTAAACGCAACAAGTTGGGATCGCGACTCGGTCAACGGAACGTGCCGGTTTTTTTCCGAAACGTGTGATAAGGTCGCTGCACCCAATTTTGAAGCTGGGGATATTATTGTTGACGTTTCTTACTGCTCCGAACCGTGTGCCTCAGGCTCCGACTTGTCACATTCGCAGTGCGGTACGTTGGACAATTTTATTGCACTCAATGGAACCGAATATAACATTTTTGGCTGCGTTCAAGCACAGGTTTTTTCTCATGCGCAGGGCGCAACAAAAATAGAACACATTTGGTTTGGGGAAGATATATTTAACTCATTTACCACTGAGCCCTTTCCCGTTGGTGAAAATTTTCTTCGAAACGGTTCAAACATGACGTTGTTATCAGCGTTGCACGCATGTGAAACTGAGCAATGCCCCACAAGTACAACGACAACAACCACCACTACTAGTACCGAAACAACGCAAACAACAATAACTGGAATTGCGTGTAATGCAACTAACATTGCTGATTTAATTAATGAAGGCAAAGCTCTTGAAAATTATGGCTGCAAAGAACCAGCTTCAGAATATACTGTCGTTACAACAGGCATAAACAATGTTCCAATAAGCAATTTGTGCGGTTGCGCGGAATTCGCTTACCAAAGCAGTAAAAGTTTCATGTACACTTTGGACAATCAATGTAGGCTTTATCAACGCGAATGCACAATTGTAAAATCTACCGGATCGTATGCACTTAATTTTTATTTGTTTCAATGTTTTCACGGGTGTCGCGCTTTGGACGAACCGGCCGTGCGGTACACGCAGTGCAACAACGGAAATCCAAGCGTTATGGTCACTTCGGAAGGGATTGGCTGCGTGCAGCCAGAAAATGGGCCTGAACAGTGGATGTGGCCAAATGCTACCGCTCCAAATGACGCAACGGGAGCTTTAAGCGGCATACCACAGCTACGCGTCGATGGAACGCAGGTGTTTCGAGTTTGCAACGGGCCGTGTAATCGTCAAGCTTTGGTCACTTGCGCTGCCGGATCATGCAATCCAAACGATCAAGCAATTACAGAAAACGAATGCGCTCAAAGCGCGCCAGAACTGTATTATGAACTTGAAGTCGGCAGCTCAGTTCCCGAATGCCAAAGCACAACTCCAAGTGTATGCGTACGTGGCACCGCATCACATGCAACTTTGAATCAAGATGTTCGCTGGCAAGCGTTTCTGCATTGTACGGGGACTAAAAGTGTGTCTGACGCGCTTGCTGATGCATTGGAAGATCAATCGTTGACCAGTAACCAACCTTACGAAGCCGCATGCGCAAGTTGTAACCCTACATTGACCAAACGAGAATGCAGTCCGCGACAGAGTGTTCGATCAAAGGCCGTATGCGACGTAATGAGAAAAGCCCAAGCGTTGCCCCCGCCGCTGCGAACAAACACCAACGCGACTCCGGTCGGTTGCTTTCTGCAATCGTCGGAGCACGGTCAGATGATGATCTGGCAAGGGGTCGATGAATACCCGGTTGACTTGCAAGATACACCGCCAAACTTGAGTGAACGCATGTGCAAATCGGTATGGAACACATATTCGGACGAACCAGCGTACATGCTTGCTATTCAAACGTCGGGAACGTGCGAGACGTCCGCGGCCCGGGGACAGTGCCCCGGGTCATCCCAAACGCCATCGTCACAGTATGCGTACGCGGGTTGCCGCGAATTGACACCGGGCAAATGGCAATATTACAACGGAAACTTACTCAACGCAGCGCCGTGTACAAGGGCGGTTCCTTGCCTCTGCGCGGAACGATTGGGGTCCAAAAACTTTTGCTATAACAACGCACCAAGTTGCACGGAACTTGCTGATCACCTTGGCATTCTTCAACCATTGACGCAAACGCCTGGAAGCATGTGCAAATTTGAAAACGGGCGTCTTGTTACCGTCACAAATGCGACCGGATGTGTTGCAGCACCATTATTGAACATGCAAGTGGTTCCATCGCTCAAGGCTCAGCAATTGATGAAATCAGACCAATGTCAAGCAATTGCCAATTCGGCCGGAGGTGCATACGCAACAAGCACCTTGTCAGATGGGTATTGCAATGTAGAGGACGTAAATGGATTGCTTACGTTTAATCTTCAAACGTCAACTTCCGACCAAGCATCGGGACTTGCACCAATTGATGCATCGGCTCGCACTACCGATTGTGCATTTATTGCCGACATTTCCGATTGCTCGGTGCGAGCAAGCAATGCCGTAGGGATACCTATTGATGTAAACGTTGTGTACGATAATCATCAACCAACAGGGTGCGTCATTGATTCGCGCGCTGCAAGAACTGGCGCAACCGGCGTTCCGCAATGGAATGCAGCAGGATCGGCCGTCAAGTGCACCAATGCGCCACAATGGAGCGTGTGCGTGTGCGGGTTTCAATCGTCTGCCAATCCATGCCCACAAGTGCTGCCAGCGTCGGAAGATTCCGATTCGCGTGCCTTTCAAATTCTAATAATCGTGATAGCTGGACTTTCGCTTATATTAGTCTTTACCTCAAATGTCCGACAATTGCCTGCTGTTCCGTTGCCCCCCCCCTACGAAACAAAAAAACCCTTAGCACAGCGTGGCGATTTCTTTTTGTGATGGATCAGTTTTTTTATCAGTTTGCCGAACGAATGGCATTAGAAGCTACTGAGCACACAGATGGGCACATATCGCGGGAAAACGCAATGCTGCTGGCAACGCAAACATGGAGAAATAAGCAACGCATCACTTTGAACAAGTTTTCAAGGGCTCAAGCCTTGCTTTTAAAAATTGAAGACCCCGATCGCGTAGCAACTCAAGCCGCAAATCTTAACAAAAGTGCAATAATCTGGTCGGACACAATACCCTCGGCGTGGTTAAATTTTAATATCCGGGAACAGGCCACCGATTTCTTTGTGGAAGACGGACGCGATGGTCCGCACGCATTGGAAAAAGCAATGAACGACGCCGCCAACGCGATTTTACAAACCGAGAACGAACCAAACCCTCTGTGCGTGCGCATGCGTGGGGTGCGTTTGCACCTTACGCAATTTGGCCGAGCATACCATTTGAGAACATCTTCAGATTTGGAACCGCACGAGTTGGAATTAGAATGCAGGGAACACATGCACTCTTGGGATCGGCATGTTTACGAATTTCAACGAATTGCATGCATGGCTCAAATTGCGTTACAAAACAAAGATTGGCTAGCATGGGTTTCAAATCAAAACCCTTTTGTTGACCCTCCCTCCTTAGCCTTCTCCAAAGATGACTCACCAAGAAATTTACCTGCACCAAACGAACAAGACTTTTTTGTTTTACGATATTCGGAAGGTGAAGAACCGGCACAAGGAACCGTAATTCCGCAATACGAATTTTCAAATGACATACACTTCTTTTTGGGGACGCATGCGACCGATGCGGAAAGTGTGTATCACGCCACCCAACAAATGCGTGCCGGTAATGCCTTGACGCTAAATGGAGTGATCTCAACGGCATTTGAAGCTGACGGTCGAATTCTTACAGCGTTTGTTAGTCGCGATATTTTGGGCATTCAATCAAGTGAACTGCAAGACCAAGCGTTATTTTCAATGATTGACAGCGCTGCGTACCACGACAGTCCGCTCGTGCAAAGAAAACTAATTAAAGCAAGAACAAAACACAGCCCCGAAACTCTTTGTTTTATTTTGTTTCGGCAAAACAACAAATCCCCTTATCAAATACTTCGACAACAAACTCCGGCGTTTTATGCAGCAAAAGCAAATGTTATTCAAACGATAGCTTTACAAATTGCCAACGGGACGACTGAAAATGCCAGTGTGTTGTTTAATAACTCAAGCATAGAGCGAAAAGCAACAATGCTGCATGCTGCGGGGGTAATTCAGCAATACCAACAACAAAGCACCGCGTATGCAAATTCAAGAGGCTTGAAACTTGCAAAGCGCAAACTCAATCAGCTCGTGCGGCTCACTGCCGAAGTATAGCGCGAATATCGGCCTCGGTTGCATTTTCAATCGTAATTGTAACCTTTCGTTTCTTGCACGGAGGTTCCTCTTCCTGTTGTGATTGCACCGGTTTTGCAATTGCTTTTGGTTGAGCAGACCTTTTTGGTTGTGGGGTTGTCTTTGCAACCGGCTTCGGCTCGAGTGTTTTGACCGGGGAACAAGGTTCCTCGGAGGCGTCTGGCGGTTTCAACCGCTTGTTCACTTTCTCCGACACGGTGTTTGATCGCTTCAGCGTGGGCTTTGACGACCCTTGTGCCTTCTTCTTTTCTTGAAGACGTTGAGCTCGCGCTGCGTTTTGGCTTTTTCGTTTTGCAACCAAATAGTCCGCGATCAAAAATCCGTGGTATTTGCTGGCAGCTGCTTTGACTTCCTTGGGAGCACTTTCCAGATTAGAAGCCCACTTGCAAATTGCCATTTCGCCTGCTTCGGAATCGTTCAGTCGTTGACGAGCAAGGAAAAATTCGCTCTTCTTTGAAAGCCTTGCAACGGCGGGCTGCGTTTCTTCTCCTTGGCCTTGTTCGACTAGCATGCCGCAAAAACGGCCGTTTGCTCCCGAGAACAACAGCACATGCACGCCATTGCCAAGCGCAGCCGTGGTGGGAGAATGATTTTTGTCCAAATCTTTACTTGGCGCAAGGATTTGATAACGATGGGCCGTGTCAATTGATTCTTGCATAATGACTGCCGTTTCGCTTGACTTGGAACCAATTACCGGCAGAGGGTCTTTGATTTCGGCAACGATCTTGCCGGAGATGCACAGCACGGACCCAGGAACTTCATGATCATCGTCTGTGGAATCAAGTTCGTCGCCGGTGTTCCAACTGTCATCGGTGTGCGCGGGTGAAGTCGCGGGCATGCTGGTGAGCTCCATAAGGTGATTTGATGTGCCAAATAAATATAGCATATATATAGTGTATACAGCGCCAACGTGTCGAATTGCATTCCAAATTGCATATTTTATCACATTCTGGATTACATCGGCACAACCATGCCGCCTCCACAGGTGGACTTGTCAAAAGAAATTTTGAAGACCCGCACCACGGGACCAATTTTTCATTTGACGGGATGCGAACGCACCACCGGCTGCGACGCCGACGTCATGTTGGTCATGACGCTGTCAAGCGATTGGTACGGTGAGCAGCCAGTGGCTTTTGGGTGCCCTCACGCGTTGCCAGAGATTACTTTGCTCTTGAGCATGACTGCCTTGCTGCACAGCGAATGTCCGCGCACCATCATTGAAACGCTTGTTGCGGAAGAGTGGTGGAAGATCGCGGAGGTGGCACCGCCCGCAAGCCGCGAAGCAGTGCAGTTCAATGCGGTGATGGGCTGGCGGTTTTGGTTTCCAATGAGCACCATGACAGCTTCACGCGTCTCTGCCAAAATATCCGCCATGATCAGCCAAAACGCAAATGTGGAGAGTAGGGCAGCAACGTACGCGTCCGTCGCGCCTCCTTTCTTTGGTATGTTCGACATCAAGCCTGGCCGCGCAGTGGAGAGCATGTCAGCGTACCACAAGCTAACAACATTCCTGCATGGCTGCATGAAAGTCGACATACCACGGCAAGAAGAAATGACGTTTGAAGTGCCAAACAGCAATGACGGCCAGGCAACCACGTATGCGTTCACCCAGTTTCGGCCAATCTTTGAAGAAGACGCTGCCGACGACATTGAGGATGACGAAGCAAGCGAAGTTCAACAAGCTCCGTCGCAAGCACAAGGGGCAGAAGCGCGGCACGCACTGCCACAAACACATGCCTTGTACCCGTACTTGGCGTCGGTGCAAGCGCAGACGCCAATTGAGGATCAACGGCATCACTTTTGGAAGCTTTCGCCCGAACAACACATGAGCCAATCTATTAAAACCGCCAATCGATACGAACCGCCTGAATGGGTCAAGACCCGCGGCCTGCTGCACGACGTAAGCAACTTGGAGCCGGAAGAATTACTAACCATGTGTTTTCCGCCATCGGCTCCTACAAATGCCGCAATTGGCGAAACGCTGGGACGAGCGACCGCTTTTGTGGGAGCAGGCACCTTTGACGAGCAATGGTTGTCGCAAGCGCAGCCCTTTGAAGAATTATCGCGATCAATGTTTGACAAAATGGTTCGAGTACCAGTGGAACGAGCAGCTTTGTCATTAACCGTCACTCCATTTGATGAAGTGTTTTCAAAAAAATACTCCGCAATGTGGACACGAAGGCTGGCGAACCAACGACTTGTGCCATACTATCTTAAACATTTTTCCTTCAAAACGTTTTTGAAGGAGCGTTTGTTGCCGGACAAGAAACGCATGGAGGCAACTAGTACAACCAGTGGATGGCCTGCGTACACAAACCGATTGGCAGTTGAGTGTCGCGCTCTTGACGCGCAAATTCAAGGACAGGGGGAAGAAAGCGAGTATGCCCAACAACTTGACGACAATTTTGAAGTGCGACTACAGCGATCATCATGGGGTGACTTTTCGTCTTGCTTAGTGTCGCGCAACGCAAATGCGTATCTTCGCGATCTTAATTTAACAGCAACGCAGGCAATGATCGTTGAATACTGCTTGGCCGCGTTCGGTAGACTGCCGGACTTGTTTACCGTCGCCCAAGTTGTGGTGATTGTTTTACTTGGCGATTTTGGGCAAGGAAAATCGTGGTGCATCGAAACAGTGCAAATGCTTATGCCGTCGGGAAGCCAAAGCACCGGGTCGTGGATCACTGAGACTGCAAACGCACATCTAGCCGAGGATTTAATGGCGTGTTTCACTACCAGCGACGAAGTGTACAGCAACCATTCTGATCAAATGCAAAACACTGCAACATCATCGCGAGTGAGCGGACGTCAGCGCCTAAAACCAGATCCAAATGGAGGTTGGGTCAAAGACTTGTCGGAAGTGTTAATGGACCAAGCAAGAATTATTGCTGGCAATGATGCTCCGAGCGATGCAATTATGAATCGAGCTCAGCCGGTCTTTATTGGAGCGCAACCGGGACCGCGCACTGCAAAGCAGTGCGCTATGGCACCGGGCAATGAATCCCGTAAACGAGGATTGTCGCTTTCGATGCGACGTCACGTCTGCCGGCTGTACGATAATTGGGTCGGAGATAATTTGTGTGCTTACTCGCTGGACAACACGATCATTCGAGTTGTAATGGCGGTTTATCAAGCAATCATGCCCGAGGAATACAATTCGCACTCAACGCGGCAGTTTGTTGCCATTCGAAACCTGGCCATGTCGGCGATGAAGCATAGAATTACGGCACTGTGGCATAACGTGGTCAAACACCGCGGCGACGATTCCGACGAAGCCATGTTTCAATTTTACGCGCATCGAAACTGGGTAACGCCAATTGACGGGCTGCGTGCTCTTTTTACCACGTTGAAACTTTGTGACTCGACCAAAATGCAACGCGATGTGTCGGCGCAGCTTCAAGCCATGGTCAAGTTTCAAGCAAACGATAAACCGGTCACGGCAGACAACAATCCACTTTATTACGAGACCGAACTGCACCCCGATCGGATGGCCGAGCAGTTGATGGCATTAATGCCAGTTGGTTACGGAAAAAGCATTATTCGATGGTATCTTGGAAAGCTCATAGAAAAAGCAGGTCACGGCGGAAACGCAGTCTTGGTCGTGGGAAACGGGACCGTACGCGTTTTAAAATCGTACGTCCTTGCTGCGGAATGCCAAGCGGTTAAGGCTGTCTGGCACACAATTCTTTGGATTGTGGCGCACAAACCAAGCAACTTTTGGGGCATTGACTTTGACACTGAAAAGCTGTTGGTGCTCAACAATTCTACCAAACATTTGCTGCTCAAACCAGAATCGTCGGCAGACTTTCCGGAAATTCCGCCTACGTTGAATGGAATAACAAAACAAGCGTGCAATCGCGCGCTGCAGCTGCTTGCTGAGGCCGGCCATGTCTGGTGGATGGACGATCACAAGCAATTCTTTTACTCGTCTTCCGACGAAGTCCAAAAAGCCACAACATCTTTCTTTTGTGCAGAAATTAAACCGGCAGACAGCGCCGACAATGTCGGCGTACCGGTGATTCAAGGCGGCGGAATCGAACGCATGTACGGCAGCGACGCGTTTGTCAAAATTCGAAACAGACTTTTTGGAGCTGCGCTTGCCGTCAAGTTAGACGTATTGGAGGTAAAAAGAGACCACGACCCGTCCGGCGCATCGCAGACAGCCGAACGCCAAAAGGTCATTGAGCAAGTATGCATGATATGCGGCGGTGTTGCACCAGGAAGGTATGCTTGGGGGCTGTCAAACAGCTCGCCAACGCAATTCAATGAAAGTACAGTTCGCGGCTTTGATCACGGTATCATCAAAATTGACAACCCGAACCAAGATCTTGACGCTTCAGGAAGTCTTAAACAACCACTAAACACGCGCGGCAGCCCGCTTGAACGGGTTTTTCCACCGGCGTATTCTACCTTGGAAATGGGATCGCACTGGAAAGTGTCCGAATTGGTACAAGAACAAATTTCCATGACCAACACCGGAACAAAATGTCCTTTCAAATGGTCGATTTGGGTCACGGACAACAAATGCGTGGAAGTATTTGTTGAGTACAACAATTCGTCACAAAAGATTTACGTGCCAAAGATTGGAAAGTTTCTGCTGAAGGATGTTCTTCGTCAACAGATGGACTGCTTACCGGCCACATTTGACATTGTAGGTCGAAAACACTCGCGGTCAGCGCACATTACTATTCAAGATATTCGGGCGGAAAAGGTAGACGACAATGAAATAACTATAATTGCGCAAACCAATTCGGGCCAAGCGGCCAAACGCCTCAAGCGCGCTTAAAGGATCATAATCGCGACGGTGACGCATAGATGGTAAGGCATATAAACATCTGCAACTCGTTTAAAGCACAGGCTTGTCATCAATACTGCCTCCTGAAGTTGTTTTGAAACGTTGCCTTTCATTTGACGTCGTAAAATGGCAGCAACGCGAACGGAGCGCGTGTTGCCCCGAAAGACATTTTCAACCGCCCGGCGCGTCATTCCCATAGAAGCGGCTACCATTAATTGATCATCGCTTGCTTGCACCCCGCTTAAAATTTGCTGCGCGGCAATAGCCGTATATGGATTTTCAAACTTTGTTTGATGTAAAAATCTGTGCGCCCCGCGAATGCGATGGCCAACGGCATAAAGGGATGCTAAAAGTTGTTTTGGGGTGGCATTGATCAACGGCCACATGCATTGAGGTGAACTCGAAATATGTTTTCGCGGCGGACACCATTTATACTCAGTGCAATCGCATCGTACAATATACGTTATAATTAGCGAATTGTGTGGATGGCAGGGAGCAAGCAGTAGAGCTGCGTCCGAAAAATAGTTGTACGCTGCACGCAGCGCTGCAGCATGCAACATAGCATTTTTGTTTGCTGGAGTCTCGTTTTGTAGATAGTCCGACATTGCAATAAGTGCAGCGCCGGCGTTGCCTGCAGCGGCCGCTATTGTGATTACACTTTCTGCAGACTGCTCGGTTGATGAACAAATTATTGAAACCATTACAGCTGCCGCGCTTGGTGGTTTACAGGTCGCCGCAATTGAAAACAATCGTAGTGCCTCCCATTCATTAAATTCGTAGAGTCGCAGTATCGAAGCAAGATAGGCCACGTGTCCCCTGGAGGCACACGCCACCGCAGCTTCACATGCGCTTCTTCTATTTAGCGTTATCTGGCGAAGAAACTGACATGGCAAAGAAGTGCATTCGGATTTCCACGCTTCTCTGGCTGCATCGCCAATTACCTCAGGTCGGAGTCGAATTAAGTCAGCTAGAGCAGTGCAACGTCGTTTGGCAACAAGATTGACAGCTATGTCGCCCATCTGAAAATGCGCACAGCTTGCAACTGACACAATTCCATAAGCGCTAATGCTGTCGACATCACAGAAAAGAGTACTTGCGTCGCATTTGGGATGCGTTTTAGCCGCCGCTAAAAACAGTTCGCGTGGACCATTTGCTAAAACCTGAAAGGCAGATACACGCTGCATAAATTCATTTGTGCGAATAGCGCGCGCAGCAAAAACGCCTGGGTATGCGTGCATAGGTGGCATGGCCGACGGAAGAGATTGATTGCGTGCAAATGCATCGCAGAAAGTGTATAAAAATGCACTTTCGCCCGAATCGACCGAAAAGCGCAATGTATCTCGACGAAGTGAATTGGCGCAACAGTCGGACAAGTAAGAATTTGCATAACAAATACAAAAGGATGAATAGTCACACGCATCGCATTTTTGGTAACCAAACATATATGCGTGACGTGGAGAAATTTGTCAGATTAAAGTGTTCGAAACAATGTCACGCAGAGCTTTTCGCGCCAGAGTGGCACACGACGCTATTGGCGCAGTAGTGCACCCCATTACGGCCGCATTGCTGTTGTTTGCCAATTCTTTGCACCACGACGCCGCTTGGGGCTTTTTAATTGTACAAGAAGTCATTGCGGGTCTTGCTCACATCTTTTATTGCATACAACATTTTTTAGGAGACACAGACGGTGCGCGAAACCTTTGGAAATGGGCGGAGTACGCGGCGTCTGCAACGGCAGGAACGCTTGCTGTTTTACTTGCTGTTGGCGATGTGCCCGATTGGTGGTGGATAATGCTTTTATGTATTACGTGCGCCACTCAGCAAGCAATTGGGTATTTGCTTGAAACGTCCTCAGTAGGAACTCTTTTAAATTTTGGCATTGCATGGCTGTTTCAATTCAGCGAATTTATTATTATCGCGGCTCTTCCGTACGGAGATTCGCCTACAAACGAAGTTTGGTCCTTGAGAACGGTGTACATTTTAGCGTGGTCCCCGTTTGGAATACTTGCAGGGTACGACATCTTAACCGATTTACCGACGCGAACACAGCCCAGTCATATCAATTGGATCGAAGCTATGTACGCGTGTTTAAGTTGGGTATCCAAACTTTCTATTGTAATATTGTCGGTGTCACCAACATGGGGCACCGCGTCGGCGGTAATTTTTGGGGGCGCAGTAACGGTCGGAGCAACATTTAAATTAAGCCAAGGTTAGCGTTTGCGCAAAAAGACCCCAGCATTCTGACTATCGTGCACTAATCGTCCGTTGAACGTTTTGCCCGTTCGAACGTTGTATACGGTTCCCGTAGGTCGTCGTACACGAATGTTGGTTGCGCCTCCGCACGCCAGGTTGGTGCGACTGTGCCTAAAAAGGCAACGATCGCAATTTACAGCGCGCATACCCTGCGTTCTATTGACTATCATGAATGGGCCTGGTAGTGATCCGACCAACCGGACGTTGTCTCCCAAAGCAGTTACCCCCGCCACTGCAAATACTGCGCCACCCGAATTTAAGGCCTTACCGGCGTGGCGTTTGGTGTTGGACGCCGTGCACTGGTGCAATTTCATGAGTCCAGTGCAGGTTGACGATAAATGGGCAATTGGAGCGGCGCTAAGGCCCCTTAAAACGCCGCTTAAATATAGGCCCCCCCCACCGTCGATTGGCGAGGCAATTGTAAAATTTACCAGTGGCGTTTTATATGAAGGTGCAATGCCCTTTCAGCAAGCACCCGAGGCCAAAAGAGAATCACCGCTTTCGGCCTACCCCCCGGGAAGCATTGGAAATATTGCAACAATTCAATGCCACCCACCCGCTTGTATTCCAGTAAGCACCGTGGAACACGATCGGACTCAGTTGATTTGGAACGACCCAAAACATTTATGTGCAAGCGGCCAAAGTTGTGCAGCATTGGCTTTGCCATTTGCGCCAGGCCCATTGCCGTTTTTTGTGCTTCCGGGGGAACAACGAGAATCGGCAGAAGGCCCGCGCTTCTGTTTGCTTTGCATTCGCGCTGATTGCGAATCAGTGTGTCGAGTATACGAAGGCGTTGTGCGCCATTCGCAGGCGGAGTTGGGCAGGGCGGCAGTAGCCTTGGCCCCCTTTCAAAACTTGGTTAACGTTCCAAATGGATATCGAGATTCAGCATTGGGAGTTAAACCCTCGCAGCATATCTTTGCACCTGTTGCTATTGCTAGTGTACGAATTCAAATGATTGTGCGAACAGATCCCGGCGGCGCCAAGTACGTTGACCAGAGCGCAGCAGAATGGCAACCAAATCATTTTTTATGATAAAGCCCGCCGCTCCACCTGATTTGCGCAATTGGTGGGGTGAGCGGGCGCACGCTGACGTAGCCGGGCCGCTGCTTCTGGCCGGGCCATTCTGCACGGGCGACGATGCTGCACGAGAAGCTTGGCGCCGCATCAAAATTGTTGCCACTCAAGCAGAAACATGGTCCGGGGCAGCGCGCAGAGCAGCAGCCGATTGGATAGATCGCCATTGGCCAATTATTGAAGACTCCGGACCGCAAAGTCCTAACGTATCGCTTTTTCCGGAGTTTGTACAGTCAGCACGAAATCGCATGCTGGAACAATGGTCTACTACCGCTTTGAAAGCGTTGGCTCCGCTGCAACCGGGCGCTAGTCCAGCCGAAAAGGTTTTGCATAAGGGCGTAGCGCAGTTTCCATCGCTGCGATACATTGGACCGCAGATGCGTAAGGCTAATTTGAATAACGAGGGCCCAGCTGCTCCGGTGCTGCAAGATATCTGCAGATCGCAGTGCCTTGAATTACACGACGTGCCCACGTTTAATTTAGAAAGGCGATATAAACAATGGAGAATGGACGCCAAAACAGCAGTCTTGAAGCAATTTTCCGGGGCACGTAGTTCGGAATTGCAGAAATCAATTATTAACTTTATGAAGATGGTGTGCGAGAACGACAGTTTATTGTTTCACTTGTGGCATTGGCAAGCTCCAGAATTGTGCACGGCGTTTTTGAGATCAATATTTGAACGAGTGCTTCGACCGCATATCCGTAAACTAAAAATTAAACGAAAACGAGAAGTGCCGGCGTTAGGGTTTGGAATTGAATACAATGATCATCTACCTGCTTGCATCAAATGTTCTCCAGGACAACCAATGCCATCCGCCAAGCGAGTGAGGGCTAAATTGGCAGCACACCCCAATTTAATTCAAGCCGTTTTACGCCAGGAAAATCCGGTAGCTGCCATTGCGCACGTAAACGGAAATTTAAACTGCGATTTTTGGATACCATTCTGTGCGAATTGTGGTTGGAGAAAACGCCCCGTGGGTGCATCATCAAAAAAAACTGGCTTTGTAATTGACGTGGAAACCGACAGGGTGACGTGCGAGTCGTGCAAAACAATGACTCCCGTTTTGAATCTAAAACACTACCAAATTCATACGTCAAGTGGGTGGTCAAGATTGTGCAACTCATGCGGGGCATTTACTTCAAAATTTACGTTAAGGGGGCTAGGCGCAATTTGCACCAAATGCTCACATTGAGTTTTGTGCGTCCAGCACAAGTGCTTGAAAGTGCCTTGTTATTAAATGTTGAGTCTCGTCAACAGCTTTTTTATCGTAGTACAAAGTAGTTCGAATGGTGGACGTTATTAATCGCGCTGCGCCGGCAACTAGTGCAGCATGCAATTCATTAGCACAGTATTGATCTTCTTTAAAGGATGTTTGGATTTTGTTTAATAGCTTGACATCGCGACGATCAACGTAGCTGTAAACCAAGTCCAACACGTATTGACGCGCAAGCTTGAACAGTGGCGTAAAAATAAATAGCATTTGTCCCATTGAATGTGTTGTGCACAACGTTAGCACGCCGTCGTGAGTGCGTACCCACGCATACGCCGGCAACGCTAAAGCCGCTGGCCCTTCTCGATCAAAACATGATGGGATCTTGTTTCTATCAACATAGTACGAAGGTAAGCCCAGCGGCGAAAGCTTTTTGGCCGCGTAAGCAATGCGGCGACCGTCGTCTTCGGACACCGAGGCAAATCCCGCAAAGGAGTTGGATACTTCACTCACAATATCCGCTTTCAATTTGTTGACGTCAAAGACGCTAGAATCGGGGTTGTGTTTGTACAATGTAAGAGGCAATTCCAGTAATCGCCATCCGCGCAAAGCGTTATAATAGTTTGCATCGGGCGCGGAAAATGGTCCAGATGGATCATCGTATCCAACTAAAACAGGAGCGATGACGTCGATTGCATCAAAGGGTTTCCTAAATCGCAGACTGAAGCGTTGATTATCGTCAACGCTACGAAAGTGTACGCGCGTCCAAGACGAATCGTCAGGCAAACTAATTCTTACAGTGTCGCCCGCTTCTAGTTTTAATCGTCTTCCCTCATCTTTTAAAATTACAATAACTTTGCCACTGGTTTTTAACAGGTATGACTCGAATGCCGGTCGTTCAGATGCTGCCTTATTGTCAATTTGAACGATGCTCAAAAGATCAATCTTGGTCATTGTTGCTTTACGATCAAAGTCCAGCGCACAGACCCGATCTGCACTTGCTTGCACCGCCGCCCATACGTCGGCGCTGTGCGTGGCTCCATGTCCTACGCACCACGTCTTTCGATCATAGCCAATCTCCACTCGGTCCGCGATTTGAATCGATTCCGGCTTGATTAATTCCGCATTTGGTACGGGGTGGTATTCTGCAAAATGCTTTCGATCAACTGCGGCGCTTATAACAACTTCTGGCATTGGCAACCTTTCAACGTAGTCGTGAATTGTACCGCGGTGTAGCGATTGCACAATTTTTGGAGTCGATAGAAATGCCCCTTCCACGTCGCAGAAAGCAGCAAGTGCCTTTTGCACTACACGATTAAATGTTTGCACACGCACATCCCATGAGTGGCCCGCATCCCGAATGGCGGACATAAAAAGGGGTTCCATTGACGCACCATACGTCATACGCTTTCGCTTACGACCAATTTCGGTCATGTGCAGGCGGACATTTTGGCCAGAACTCAACACAAACTCCGAAGCGCTATTTTTTAAAAGTTGTAAAATTGGTTTGGGACCCACCTGGACGTTGTTGTACGAATATCGGGTCATTAAGCTGGGAACTTCTGTCCACAAAGACCGCGATGCGGAGTCTGCCGCCAACGATGGGCCTTTTAAGGTCCGCATCGGCTCCGTCAACAGAATATACGTCGAAGCGTCCGATGACAAGCTTTTTTCTACCTCGTCGTCTAATGCATTAAGCAGTTCAACGGCGTATGCATCTTGTTCCAAGGCGCCTTCTAACGAGCCCGAGCTCAACAAGCCGAGCATGCAGTCGCGCGCAGCGCGTTCTGCCAGGCGTTCCATCAAAGATGCCGATCCCACAGAAAAGGTCCAGTCGTGACCACGATTGACCGTAATTAATTTTCCGTACCAAGAAACCCATGGCGTATTTACGTCGGATACAGCGCGAAACAAAAGGTTCATTACATCTCGATTGTGGTCAACCTCGCTTTTTTTAATATTTCCCGCTTTCGCCAATTTAACAACAGCTTCATTGAATGCAAGCGCCATGGCGGATCGCACTTTTCCCAAACGAATCCAGTGGATGCCATATATAGACGTCGGAGCCTTCGTGCCCCTCGTTACCGCCGCTGCGTGTCAACAATATGCGCAATTGCGACCGGCGTTGGCGGTGCAAAGTTTTTTTGTTGCCCTTTTTGCAATAGCAGTCATATGGAAAGTGCAGGCAATGATTTGGACCATGTTAGGATTGATTATTCTTACTTGGGTGGGACTTAGTACCTTTTACATTGATACAAAACAAACCGCATTAAGCGGAGAAGCTTTGGCACTGGCTACGGGAGCAATTATTATTTCACCAATTGCATACGTCACGGCCTGGCCGGTTTTCACGGTGCACAAATACGCGTGGATATTTGGTAGACTTATGCAACTCCTGCACGTGTTATCCGTCGCAGGCGTCGCGGCGGCCTTGTTCGCTAAACCATTGCTAGAAGGATGGGGATGTTATCCGCCTGGCACGCCATTAAAGGATTTGTCCCAAGGGCTGTGCTATAAAGGCAGCCTTGCGTGCGTTCTCGACGACGTTAATTTGAATTGCAAACCTAATCGAACGTTTGCAGACACGTACGGAGGAATCATATCCGTTGCGGTCAATTGCCAGTTGGCAGCTTTACATATTTGGGGTTCTGCCTTTGCATGGAGATTTTCTCAGCCAGACCCCGTAAGACCGTGACACAACAATTGTTAAATCATTTTTAGGCAATATATTGGCATCCCAATTTTAATTGCAAATCACAATGTTGGTGTTATTTGCAGCGCTGTCTCTTGGCTCGCCGGTAAACCTCTTTGACATACCGCAAACTTCGTGCCGGTTGCTTACGCTGGTGCCACGTCAGTCTGGCGTCACCCAAGAGTGCTGCAATAGTTGCAGCGACGGCTATTTGCTTCACAACACATGGTTAATTGATCGAGTTGAGACCACGGATGTCGAAAACACGTTTGATCGCGAAAGCGAAGAAGTGGTGGCTCAGGGCAGCGGTGGGACGCGGTCGCAGTGGCAGCTGCATGCGGACTCGATTGCAGCAACGTACATGACAGAACGCCATGCAGCTTGCGGGGCGTGCGTGACGCCAGACCAATGCATGCAAGATTTAAAGGGCACCATTAATACTTGGCATCGCCTTTGCATTACCCGAGCATAAGTCGCAGCCGAATGAGGTCAATGATCCACAAGGGAAGCATCCGTGGATTTACGTAACGCTCCGCCCGTTTGCTCGCAAATTCATGCATTTCCTTGATGGGCAGATGCATTGCTGAAGACCATGCATATTGTCGAGTGGCAGCGCTGACCTGACGACCAAATCTAATCAAGTCAATCGTTTCAAATTGGGTTTGCAACTTGTACACCTGATCAAGGGCTTGCACCAAAAAGGAAATTTTAAAGTGTAAAGCGTCAACCGAATTGCTTTTTATAAGCGTGTGCAATTCTGTCATTTTACCAATTAGACTCCAACCAATAAATATTTGGGCACAAAAACATACCGCGCAAAATGAGTGATAAAAAAGTGCCAAAATTGCCAAAACAGGTTCCGCTCGTGTCCCCGTTTGTAGATTGGTGCATTGGCGTCATTGCCGGCGTGACTTTCGGGTTGGCTGCTGGTATTACAGGACACATACCAAACAGCGCTGCGCCAGTTACCGTGTTTAGCGAGCCCAAACAAAAATCTATGTCATCAAACTTTTATAATTTGGCTAAAGATGCCGTTGAAAAGCAACTAACGACCGCTACCAAAAAAACTGACTAACCAAAGACCGCGCGAAATTTTTTGAATTGGACAATATCCTCGTTGACGAAGATAAGAGATGGGATTGGAAATTGAATCGTCGCACGTAACCCGCTTGAATGCGTAGCCATCCAACTGCACGTACGCGTTGAGCGATAATAAATCAACGTCGTGATGACCGCCGTCAATGGATTCACTTCGCCGCACGCTTGCAACTGCAGCTGGAATTCGTGGATATGATCCGTATTGCGACGGAGATCTAGGCTTGTCAACCATTCGCATTTGCGAATACCACCGATTAAGGGTTAAAAGCATGCTGTCACGATCACCTTTGCTGCCGCATCGACATGGACTAGAGATTGATAACTTGGACGCGCCGGTAAGAATTTTGTGCAGGCTACTGCTTCCGTTAATTGAGACTGACCACAATGCAGTAAAAATGGCGTGAACTGCACCGTAATACCATTCTTTTGCTTGACGCACGCCAATAACGATCTGCCGTGCATGCGGGCGAGATTTCCGTGCTATTTTTTCGCGTCGATTTGCATCTTCGTTTAATAAAACTCCAGCGTCTGTTAAGTCATCTTTTCGCAGATGAGGCGATATTGGCGCAGTTGCTTCGATTATTAAGGCCCCATTTAGACAGGTATCTCGTGCTTCTGTTTTTGGGGTTGCCAATAACGAAACGTACGCATGACCAAAGGACGCCCCTGTCCGGCCTCGTTTTGGTGATTTGGCCATTCCAAAGACCACCGCCGCCGTGGTGTAGCGCTTGCGCAAAAATTCGTGTAAACGCGTTGCTAACGCGTGCACGGTTTCTGGAAAGGTATTCGGCGGATGAACGTAAATGTACGTCAACCCTTCATATTGATCAGGCATAGTAGTTCCGACGACGTTTCCTGAAGCATCCTTGATGGTCTGAGTTGGCGCGTCGTGAAACAAAGCAGTTCCACCAGGCGACTTTCTCAAGTGGCCAGCAACCTGATACCCCCGAGATTGCACGCTCAGTGCAAGCTCGGGATCTAAAGCTATTAGCGCATTAGCAAAAAGCGCGACTGATGCGGACTGTCCATCGCAATCCTCGTCCATTCCAAAGCAAATTTCAGTCGGACCACGATCGTCTATTTTTTCCAACGTATAACAGCTTGCGGCACGCTGAAGTGCCACGGCTAAAAGCAGTTGCATTGTCTCTTCGGACTCCATATCATTTCCACTTGAGTATCCAAGCAGAAAACAAGCAGAAAACACGTATGATACCCAACGATAACGCACAGCAAAAACGCACTCCTCTTCGAATCGCGTCATTGGAACAGTGGCATCTTGCGGCATACTGCGAGCAAGCTGTCCCAACACGCCCCATCCGTCGCGGGTGCAAGTAGGATACGGGTACGATTGTTCGGCTACAACAAGTCGACAATGCGACGATACAGGAATCTGATCAACCGGAGAAAGTTTATAACGGCTTGTAATGGTTAAGAGGCAACCGCACGCAGCTTTTCGACACGTGTCACCCGACGTCGGGGCCATCAGCGGCAGCCGAATGGATTGTTCGTCGGCAGATATTTTGCTGGGCTCGACTGCTACTGCAACACTACCACAATAAGTCGCGTCGGTGCGAACTATTGTCAGCGACAAGTAAAAACGTTTGCATTTACGTGCACAGTCGCCAGCAAACCAGTGAACGGTTTCGTTGAAATTAGGAGCAGATTCAAGCAATTGCGTTGACCTTCCGTCGGCGTTGTCAACAGACGAGCCTACCCATACGCAAAAGGCCCCTTTTCCATACGAGATGGCGACGCTTCCCTCTACAGCGGACATGTCCAGCCACACGTTGCACGTGCAACAAACGCCTAAATACACGCCAAAGAACCTTTATCAGATTTTACCAGAATATTGCTTTGCAGTGGACGCGATCACCGCCGAATTAGAACGCCGTGCGTTAAAATGGACAAATGGACAAACGTGCGGACAAGAAGAAATTCAATTTGTACGAAATATTGTTCGACTTGTTATGATTGGCGGACACGTTGTGTGGCGCACTAGCCGTGCTGGTCGCTTGCAGGTGCTTGAGCCAGAAGCATACACGCTACAACGCACGACGCAAGGGTGGAAGATAAACGTCGTAATTGGACCAAATAGGGGATGGAAATTGTTTTCTGTGTTCGAACCACCAGTCCATCTGCAAAGCCCTTCCTGGTGGGATTGGCCTTCTCCGGTAGTTAAAAGCGCCCCGCACGCTGAACGTTTGGTCAGAGTGTACGACAATTGGGATCGGCGAGACTTGCATAATAGTCGCCATGCAGTGTTTTGCACAATATCGAATACACTGCGGCCTGTGGGATCGTCAGGATTTCAATGGTTTGGTGGTGCAAATCAACTGAGCGAAGATCACCCTTTGAGCATACGGCCCAATCAGGGTACATTTCAAGAATTGCTAGAGCGACGAACATCTGCAATCCGCTTGCTAAGTGATGCTACTGAAGAAGAACGACGTTTGATTTTTGAACGGTCGCACGATGGGCAGGACTTGCCGCACGACATGAGGGAACGGGAAGCCGACGATCAAACGCCAGTGGCCCACGAAGAACATATAGTTACCGACGGAAGAGATGCCAAGGAATCTAAAGTTCTTCAAGAAACCCCAAGTACACGATACGCAATTGAAAGGTTGCGCCAAGCTCTTCTTTTAACGCTTGGCGTTCCGGCGCAGGCGATTGGCGAATCGGTGAATACCGAGCGAAGCAGTGCCAATCAAAATCAATGGGGCATTGCCGTACGGCACTTTACAGCCACTGCAGAATTCTACAGAAAACTTTGTTCCGAAATTTTAAAATTGGCATCTTTATTACCCGATGGCGCTCACATTGAATACGCCGCAGGTACACCGAGCTTTTACGTGGAGACAGTGAGCACCCTTTTGCTTCCAAAACACGCAAAGAGGCTACTGTCAAACTACTACGGAGTCCCCGCAGAGCATTTTGACGAAAGAAAACTTGAAGGCACCCCTTCCCAAAAAGATAAAATAGCATCCCCAACCGCAGACCCTAAGAAGATGGAGCTATGAATGGCTTTTGAACTTCGCCACCATCAGTCATGGCTTCTGCAACTATTTTGCGCCACGTTGCACTCATCATCCGACAGCTTATCCCAAATTTTTTGTATCGCGTATGGTGCATTGCTTGTGATGAAAATGGTTCACATTTTGGAACTACGGTACCAACCCGCCCGCGCTTACCGCACTCAAACTTGCTTGTCACAGTAGCAGTAAATAATAGAGCCCATTGCCGCATGGCCGGAGCTGTCCGGCGATGAACATTTAGTTCTTCCGACCATCTCCGAATTGCGTTTGACCATTGCGTCAGTTCCGTAGGCGATAGCTTGTCGCCATGCAAGGTTTCAAGCGCTTGCCGCCAACACCCAGGACCCAAAGACCGACGCTGTTGACGACGAAGAGCATTTTCCCTTCGATTTTTTTGGGTCGCTGCCGGTTTACGTGCCATTAATGGATTGCAACACTGCCGAAAGTCATGCGTGACCATTTCCGGCGGCTGCAATTCAAACCCACTGACGGTGCAGAACACGCCCTCTGATGTTGTGTCGGTTATGCAGGGACCTGCATGCTGGCCGCAGGACAAAAACATGTTTGAAGCCGTTAGTATTCAACCGCGCATTATTTCAGAAATGTTAGCGCTTTTGTGGCGGGTTCAGTATGGGGCTTGATTCAAAAACACGCAAAACCCTTTTAACCAAAATTGCTACAATCGAGAAAGACCCCAATTATACAGACGAAGCTAATGAATTTAGAAAAAAATTAGATGACATAGAAACAATCCAGCAAGCTAACAAATTAATACAACAAATAAATACGACGCTTCTTATACAAAAAAGTAAGAGACGAAAAAGGGGTTCGCCCGCAAAAACAAAAAGTTTACAGGCCTTAGCCGCAGCTGCGTCCACGACAAATGCAACTGCGGCTGCGGCTGCTGCAGCGGCAGCGGCTGCGGCTGCCGCACCGGTCGCGCAAGAAGATGCGGCTGCGGCTGCCGCACCGGTCGCGCAAGAAGATGCGGCTGCGGTTCATGAGGCGGGCCGTTGGAATTATGACCCAACGGTTGAGTTAGCCAAAGTGGTTGAGACAGCTCCGTCAACGTCCAACCAAACGACAAATGAACAAACTGATGCGGCTGCCGCACCGGCTGCTGCACCTGCCGCGACAGCGGCTGGTAAAAAACCCCCAAGCAAAAAAAGAAAAATTACCTTAACATTACTTCCCCCTGGTACCATGACTTTAAATTCTAAATTTGGTTCACCAACATCTCAACAAAAACAAGCCATTGCTAATCGTTCGCTACCCATGTCTGCAAATACCGGAGATCAAAGAACAAAATACAAAATTCGGGCATTTGAAATAGATTACACCCCACTTTTAGAAACCGTTTTCAATGACCAAACCGAAGAAGAAGAAGAAGAAGAAGAAGATGGCGACGATAAAATGTTACCAGATTTAGAGAAAGGGTACGACACTGATGATGATGATGTAGATTTTGGAACTTACAGAAAAGGTTTAGAAAAATGGGAAAGAAAAATAAAAGGGCGAACATACGATAGTGATACGCAACAACATTTGGAAACAATGAAAAAAGTAAAAGACCAGGGGTATTTGATTGCCAGCATAAAACAAACTATTGAAGGGCTCAAGGAGGAACGGCAAGAAGCTAAGTCAGAGGAGGATATACAAGAAATCAACGATATGATTAAAGATAGAGAAGATGAAATACGTCACCTTGAAAAAGATAAGGTTGGCGCAATAAAACTTGCAACCGCAGGTGACAAAGAAAAATTTAAATCTCCAGAAGAAAAATTTCAGGACGCCATCGACTTTGCTAAAATTCAACTGCCAATGATTGAAAGGCAAATACAACAAAAACAAAATAGGTTAGACGAAAAAACAACAAAATTAAGCTCTTCAGAGCTTTCCAAAGAGCAAAAAGAAGTACTCGAAAGGCAAATAAAAAGGGATGAAGCAGAGTTAATAAAAGTCATAAAAAAACGAGAAAATTTACAAAAAGAAAAAAAAGAGAACAAAGCCTCCTTGCAAGAATTAAAGGAGCAGCAGGCAAAAGTCGAAGATGACGAAGCTGAGTACGATGATGAGGACAATGATGAGGATGACGATGAGGACGATGATGAGGATGGGGACGATGATGAGGATGCCGACGATATAGATATTGGGGAAACTGAAGATGAGGACGATGATGACGATGATGACGATGAGAATTCACAAAAACGTCCGAAAATTAACCCCCCCAAACCGGTTACAATAAAAAACTTAGGTACATTTGGCAAGGGAGCAAAAGCATCATTCGCTGATCTATGCGTCACCAATTGCTAATGGCGTATTTCCGTTGTGACAAGAACAAAATGCCGGTGCAATGCCTTCCCGCAATCCAGAGTACGCGCTTCCATTGCTTCGCACGTGGCTTTTGGCATTGAAGCCAAACTCGTGCCTGTGTTGCGACACGTTTGGAAACGTGGAACAGAAGGTCTTTTTAAAAAATGGAGTAAAAATGTCGGTGCAAATTTGCTGCGGCCAAATGACTATGACTTGGCATTTTAAACCGCAGGCAAGCGCAGCCACCCGCATGGCCGTGGCCACATCGCTCGACAAGCTGATGCATTTTGAATGCGTTGCAGAAAACTGCACGCCCGACATTGCTTTTGGTCACCTCATGCGTCAAGCGGTGCAGCACCACGAGCCGCTGGGGCTTAATATTGCCGCTCACAGACCCGTTGTCCTTGACGTTACGCCCGGGTCGTATGCGCACAAGCGCTGGAATTTAAAACCGAACACGCAAATTGTAGGCATTGACGGCCGAGATGTGCGCAATAATACGTCAGCTGAAATTGCAACCATGCTAAGCCAGCACCCCCGACCGACTGCCGTAACTTCCATGGCGGTCAGTCCAGTCCAATGGAAGATTCCACACCGCGATGATCCGTCCAACGAAGTCGAAATTCAGGTTTTTGAAGACAGCAACAACATTGCAAACGCCGCCGAAATTGTTAGAGCCCTCCGGGCCGTTGACCCGTCGCTAGTCGACTATCTGCGCACATCGGCAGGTGACAAGATACATCCGCAGGGTACAAGCTTGTGGGACAGAGCTATGCTTTGCTTCCATGGTCCGAATCTCCCAATCCAATGCGGTAGCTGCTAAAAGCCCACATCATTGCAAGAACGATCCCTAAAACATCACAAAAAAAATAAGTAGAACTATCGGCTTCAAGCATGTACTGAGATGCAGCCGTACTCACAAAGGCGCCGTATAAAATTGTCAAAAATTTTGTAATCGGCCCCGTGGATTGAAGACACAGGTACAGCCCTGCTGTTACGCAAGTTACCGCGGGCATGGTCACCTGACGCGAATTGAAAAGGAGCGCAAGCACATTGAAGGATGCATTTCGAATTACAATGGCCCCAAACGCGAGATTTAAAAATGAGTAAAATCCAAGCACCCACGCCAGAAAATATCTTCGATATGTGCATAGTAAAATAAATGCAACTGTAAAAAACACAGCTAGAGCTGCGTATTCAACTGAATCGGAACAGAGTCCATCGTTGGCCTCGTCACCGTACACGCCAACCGCATCGTCGCCCCAGGAGTGTTCGGCAACAGGACACAGCATTGCAACACCTGTTTTCACAATGAAGGGGCATTCGAATATGTATGTCAAACTGTCTTTGCAAAGCAGCTTCAAGATTCCAAGGAAAGCACAATTCGGTGCCCAGAAATTCATCAGCAACAGCCTTCCGTGGTGCGCCTTGCGCGCTAAGCGCACGGCACGCTCCAATGCCATCTTCTCGCCCTTGCTCAACAAGGTAACGGTGAACGACTGGGGAGTGACCGTCAGCCTTGCCGCCGTTGCATTTGCAATCGAGGGCAGCCACATCAATTTTAACCGCAAGGCCCAATGCAAGGACATTCGCAAGCTTGGCGATCACATTGCGCCAGAACTAAACAAGGTGGTGCGGCACGTGGCTGCCAGCTGCACCCTGCTTGCATTAGGTCAAAGGTAAATTATTTGTGCGCCATTAAAACGCCAGTGCGCGAAGCAAACATGCCAGGGACTTCGATTGGGGTAACAACGTGGATCAAGCAAGTGTTGTTGGGGGGCGTTGCATTTAATCGCATCGGATGCAACGGACAGGGAAATAAGGAAAAGGGCATGCTCGTCGGAAGAATTGTTGACAGCCTCTTCAAAGATTACTGCAAAACCGGAAAAATTCCGGAGGGAAAGGCGTGGGCGCGCAAACGCATGGCATACATTGCCGCAGCGTTGAGTCAACGGGGGGTGAAACCGTTGGATGCAAATGTTTTTGTCAAAAGGGGGGGGTTAAAAACACACATGGATGGCACTGCGCTTCGGCAAGGTGTGCTATGCGTGTTGGAACTGAAAACAACGCAAGCCACCCTTGCCAACCACCGCGCAGCTTACGACGTTGCGTGCAGCACCAAACCAACAATTAAGATTGCAGGAGAGACTGTGCCCAATACTGAACGAACCCACCACCAATTGCAATTGGCGTTTGGCGTGCTTGCTTCTAAAGCAGTAACGGGCATGGTCATTGTATCCGCATCAGACGGCGCAGCCATTTATCCGTTGCAAGCAGGCACTCCGTCTCATGTATTTGACTACACACCGCCTAAACCTGCCGCGAAGCCAAAATCTACTGCCACTCAAGGAAAACGAAAAGCCGCAAAGAAAAAGAAACCGCCTAAATGGCCCGGCGCGTCCGTTGCCGCTGCGGGCTGGGACGACTTTAAAATGCTTAAATCTGGCGTAGCCGTGCTCACAAAAGACGGCAAATTTGCCGTGGCTACCGCGGCGCGACGCAGCTCGGAAAAACCGCCAATTGCGCTTCTCACCGAAGCTGCCGACGAGGTGGGTGCCACCGTGCGCCTTTTCGCCACCCCATCGGGGAAATCGTGGCGTTGTTATAGGATTGCCCAAAAGTATATCGGCCACAACCGCAAAGGGTCACGTCGCTGACATATCATGTCGATTCCGCGCCAACTCGATGGCGGAGACGTCAACAGGCTCAATGGACAGCTTTGGGGAAAACCCGGATTTGGACAGCAATTTGCCACAAAACCGGAAGAGTATGGATTTTTCGGTGGCCGTGGAATTCTGGGCGATGGGCCAAAACAAAGCGCTCCGCACCAGACGTCCACGCTTAATCAGCTGCAAGCGCTTGATGTGCAACGATCGGAGAAGATTTTGAACGTTGAAGTCGCAAGCAAATTGGCGGGATACGAAGATCCTATTAAGCTCATCTTTCCTCCGGTCATTCAAACCGAAGCGGTTGTCTACATTCGTCGGCAGTATGTCGTTGGCGGTATTGCGACCGAAGTTCCGGAACGTGCCCCAGCCCCAGTGTCGGCGGTGCAGGAGGACGTTCGTGAAGTGCGGCTCCGTCGATTCGGAGGTGATGTTGACTTTAACATTAACGCATGCCTCAAACCAGACATGTTCCAAAAGGTAACCCAAACCCTAACCCTAATCTTAAACGCTAACCCAACCCTAAGCTTTACCCTGACCCTAATCCTAACCCTAACCCTAACCCTACCCCTGACCCTAACCCTAGGAAATGGACATGAAGGTTGCAGCCCAGCACGCGGCGCTGCAGTACGAGCTTAACAAGATGGGGTACCATTGCATGCTGACTGAAGGAACTACGCTCACAGCGGCCCTTGTGCGCTCGCAATACTCGGCAAGTGCTGAACCAGCAAAGTCTGCTAGTCTGTTCTACAACCAGATGATCTTTGGTGCACTGCAGAAGTTTACGTACCCGCTGCACAACCTGCTTGCTGCGGCCAAAAAGTGCACCGCGTACGACATTTCAACGAGCGCCAAGACAGTCATGATTCTGCCACACGGAACGCCGGAAATGATGTCGCTCACCAAGGCCGAAAACATGACGTACAATGTGAACGGACTCACAGGACCACAGGGCGACGCGGTAAGCCTCGAACTTCAAACGGGATACAAGATTCCGGCATCAAACGCGTCGGTGTTTGTGCACATTCCGCCGCCAACCCACGTTCACGGAGCCGCTGCACCACACGCAAGAAAAAGCGAACTTCAGCGGGAAGTTACAATAAACTTGCTGTATAAGGCAGGCTCAGGGTCAAATGTCTATCACGCGCTTGACCACAAAGAAGGTACATTGGAGCAAATCGCTACAACTAAAATTCGTCAGCTGAAAATTAATATGATGAGCGGCATTATTGCCGTGCCGGGCGAAGAAACTGGCAACCTTATTATGCAATACCCGCGTTCAACGGTAGCAACTGACGCGTCAACCGAAAGCGGCCGCATGATGCTGCGCGTGCTTATGGGCGTTGTATGCAAACGGCCGGAGAATATTCTTGTACTTGAGGATATTTCTTGCGCCGGAGTAGTATCTTGCAAAGAAATTGCTCTTGGTAGTTTTGATGCAGACGCAGCGTATACACAGGCCTCGCAAGGAAAAGTGGTTTTGATGGACGAAGTCCGCTGCTACATTGGCAACCATTTTGATGCTGCAGGCAATTTGAAGGTGCAGGGCAACAGTCCGCTTGGAAATTTGGACGACCCAAAGAATTTGCACAAGCTGCACGGAATGCAAGTTTTTGACCCGACCATGTCCGCCCCAACCGTTGGGGGTGATAGCCGTTCAGCAATGATGTGAGTATAAGAGATTAAAGCTTTTGTTACAAACCATGGGGCGCTACGGCGGCATTTGGTACGACCCCCACAAATTGAACCTTCCAAATCCGCCCCGTGGGTTGGTGCTTTCAAAACATGAATTAGAACAGTTGGCTAAAGCGGCGCCGGGCGCGCCAGTAATGTGGGATCACACCGCAATGGCAGCAATAGAACTCTCGCGGCCGGGAAAGGAGCGCGAAGCGGCTAGCGCCCACCCGTTGCGCGTCGGTACGGTGGAAGCCGCGTGGATAGATTCGACGGGGGTTGCGCGAGCTGTATGGTCCATCTTTGCGCAGTACAGCCGAGTCGCAGCGCTCGTCGAGCGTGGCGCGTTGAATGGACTATCGGCCACACACGTGGTTGACACTAATCGGTTTGTGGAATTGTCATTGACTTCATCGCCGGCACGACCCGGGTGCTCTGCCAACCAAATTGTTACTGACGTGGCCGAGTATATAAGGTTGCATCCGCCGTGGTGAGCACACCAAGAACAATGGAAACCGAAAACGCCGCCACTGCCGCCGCCGCAGCCGCCGCCGCCGCTGCCTCAGCACCCCAAGAACCGTCAGAGCTCGAGAAGGCACTTGCACAGCTCCCGGAAGTCCACCGCAAGCAAATTGAGGCCCGCATGATTGAAATTGAAAAGGCCAAGCAGGAGCAGCAGAAGATTGCAAATGAGGCCACCGCCAAGCTTGCTAATGGCAGCGAGGGCGACAAGGTATACTTGGAACAGCAGCTGGCCCTTTTGTTGGATCACCTGGGCGCCGTGGGGCCACAGTTTAACGTGGCGGGCGTGGCCAACTCAATTGAGGGCCCCGGCGCAGCATCGGCGGTGAGCCGTCTTGTGGCCGCGTGCAACACAAAGTTTATGGGCCTGGACGCCGCCGAGCGGCCAGCCAAGCGCGCGCGCGCGGAAGAGCCCCCGGCGCCGGCCCCGGTGCAGGAGGCAAAGGCTCCGGCTGCTGTTCCGGTGTCCAGCGGCGCAACGTCTGGCAACGACCTGCTGCGGCAGGCGCTCGCAGCGCAGTACTGCTAGGAAGCACCGCATTTAAGCGCTTGATTTTTATTGATAAACCACCATGAATTGGAACAAAGCGCCGCGTTATGGGTTGGCGTGCCTCGCTTTGGCGGCGTCGGCAACCGCTATGCTCACCCCTTGGCTAACGGAGGCTTGCACCGAAGACGAGCCCGTGTCTGTGGTTAGCGAAGGCCGCGGCGTCTTTGTTCCCGACACTAGCAAGGATTCGTATCGGCGCGCAGTACCTACCACCCTCATGGCGTTGGCAGTTCCATGCTGGAACGCCGACAAGCCCGCGTTGGCCGCAATAATTCTTATTATTGCCTGGTCGGTGCTGCACGCAGCCGTTAACATTTTAATGGGCGAAACGTGCCCGGGATTACAAAATGCTGAACTGGGACCGGGGGCCTTTGCCGCATACGGCGCCGCTGTGGCGTCCGCGTGGGCGCTTTTAGCAGGGCAAAAGGTGCACCAAGAATAAGAAGAGTAGACACAACCATGGTCGAAAATGAGGCCAACAGGGCCAACTTTGAAGAACTTATTGGGCACGTTCAGGTGCTAAAAGCAAGGCTTGAGTCAAACATAAAGCAAGATGCACCAGCCTCGCAATCGCAATACGACGACTTGTTTGATTACTACGAACGCGCGGTCAAGGATAGAGTTATGCGCAACGCAACGTTGACGGAAGAATTGAACGAGACGCATGCAAAACTTGACCAACACAAGCGCCGTTTTGAAGTTCTGCGCCTTTCGGTTGTTCTGGCAATCATAATCATGGTGTTTGTTGTGGGCATCATGGCATTTCCATCGGAAACCAAGTTTGTAGTAGCATCTCCGTACTGCACACACTTTGCAATGATTGTTGTGGGCATTGGCTTGTCTGCGCTTTTCAAGAGGCGACGCGTGAAACAAGATTAATTC
>Ga0160423_10000164_pt1 | contig 49606 bp, 53 predicted proteins | sample CRUFie14St8metaG_FD_108191 | JGI IMG/M metagenome (GOLD analysis project Ga0160423, IMG submission 108191) | Marine microbial communities from the Costa Rica Dome - CRUD Field 142mm St8 metaG | ecosystem: Environmental > Aquatic > Marine > Oceanic > Photic zone | place: Costa Rica: the Eastern...
AAAGTAATTTCTAATGATGCAACTGTAGGATTTTATTGGTGGAGAAGAGGTTCAGATTTTGTAAAGTATGCTCATCAAATGTTTGAAAAAAATATTCGGACAAACAATGAATTTTATGTATGTCCTGTATATAATGAAGCAATTGCTGATGGTAAAAAAATAATACCTTATCATGTTGAAGAAATGTGGGGATTAGGAACACCAGACGAATTAGATAAGTATTTAAGAAACAAATTCAAAAGTAAATATTCATAAATGAAAATAGCAATTTGTATCTCTGGTATAGCTAGAGGTAATGTAGATCATCATGTAGATTTGTTAAAGAAAGCGTTTCCTGACGGAGACTTGTTTTATGCTACATGGGAAGAACAACAAAATGACATCTCTAAGAGATACAAAGAAGATTTGTTTCCAGAACCTGAATTACATTATAATCCATGGTATCAATGTGTAACAGATAATCCTCATCCTAAGTATGAAGATTATAAACGTAATTGGTTAAAAGGTAGATTTCCAAAAGACGATAAACTAATCCATGCTAATAAACAAATTATAGCTCATGCACATCAAATACAAAATTTACCTGAAATGTCATGGGATAATCAAAAATATGATATGATTGTTAGATGTAGATGGGATACGGTAGTTTCTACGAAAGTCAATTGGAAATATTATCTGGATAAATCATATAATGAAAGTCAAGCTATTGGTTTTGGAATAAGAGGAAATAGACATATAGATCTTCATTCATTTAAAGACATTGATCATGTTTATATAACAAGAGACACTGATCAGGTTTGGAGTAGAGATTGGAGTTATTGGATTAATGATCCTCTTATAATACATCCTAAAAAATTATTAGATCCAAATTATGTTTTTAAATTGTATGAAGATAAAAATTTATGGCCTGCTGAATATGGTTGGTATCAAGTATTAAGTAAAGGTGATAATCACCATTGTGTTTACGGAGGAGCCTCAATTGATAGATATGTAGGTTTAGGAACATGATAGCATATGCAATTGTTGTAAAAGATAATGATGTATCTGAAAGAGGTTTTGAGAGATTAGTCAAATCATCTAAAGACGTTGGCAATAAATTTGAAATAAAAAGATTTGATGCAATTACTCCAGATAATGTAAAAGAAGAATTTGCTAAAACATATTTACAATGGACATGGCCTTGGATGGGTCAAGAACCATGTATGAAAACTGGATTGACAAAGTCTGCTTATCAAACTGCTGATCCTGATAAACGAATAGCATGTTTTGTATCTCACTATCATCTTTGGTTAAAGATCCAGCAAAATTATTTTAAACCAATGTTGATATTAGAACATGATGCAGAATTTGTTATGCCTTTAGACATGGGTTTATTAGATACTAAATATGATATAATAGGTATTAACGATCCATTGAGAGCAACACGAAAAGCTCAACAATATAAATCAATAATCGTTAGTACAGATACAGCTGACCTTGCAATACCAATCCCTGTAATAGATTCGTGGCAAGTACCTCAAGGATTAGCTGGCAACTCAGCTTATATAATGAAACCAAACGGTGCTAAAAAAGTAATAGATAAAGTAAGAGAGATTGGAGCTTGGCCTAATGATGCTCTAATGTGCTATCAAAACATTAGTAATATGGGTGTATCAAGTGTGTTTTATACACGAGTTCAAGGACTTCAATCTACTACAACAATATGACAAAACCAAATACACTTTTCAAATTATCAGTTAGAGATATAGAAATAATAGAACATGCTTTGAGAGCAAAAGCAGGACGTAGAGGACTTGCGATTGCACAAGGAGCATCATCTCCAGAACTTAGAAGAGAGATGAATGAGCTACAAGAAGTGTTAGGTAAAATTCATAATCAAAAAAACCATTATGCTAAATTTAAAGATGGTAAACCTTATGTGAGTGGATGATGCAAAATTATGTAATAACAATTTTAGATAATGAAAAATCTATTGCATCTGCCGATAGATGTATTCAATCAGGTAAGTCTGTAGGACTTCCTATAAAAAAATGGAAAGCTACAACACCTAGAGATAATTTAGATCAGATTTTATCAGAGAAAAGAATACCTAAAGAAGGTTTTGAAGAACAGTATTCAAGACTACCTAATGTAGTAGCTGCTTTCTTATCTCATTTTTCTTTATGGGAACATAGCTTAGCTACACAAACCAATGTAACAATATTTGAACATGATGCATTTCTTGTCGACAAGATACCTGATATTCCTTTTAATGGTTGTATATCCTTTGGCCATCCATCATATGGAAAATGGATAAATCCAAAACAATTAGGAGTAAATGAACTTACATCTAAACAATATTTCCCAGGAGCTCATGCATATAGAGTTAGCCCACAAGGTGCAGAGATATTAATTTCAACTGCAAGAGAAAAAGCAAGACCAACTGATGTGTTCTTGAACATTATTACTTTTCCGTTTCTTCAAGAATATTACCCTTGGCCTGTTATTGCAAATGATTCATTTACTACAATACAAAATTCAACAGGGTGTATAGCAAAACACAACAAAGTAGAGATTATAGATGCATAGATGTTTTATGACAGGGTGTGATAAAAACACTCAATGGATGTTACCATGGTTTTATAAAAATTACAAAAAGTATAATGATACTCAATTAATTGTTATGGACTTTGGAATGACACCAGATATGGTAAAATGGGTTGAAGATAGTACAGCTGGTTTAGGCAAGATAACAGGAGCTCCAGATAATGTGGCTGGATGGTTTTTAAAACCTGTTTCTATGTTGAATACTCCTTCTAAGCAAACTTGTTGGATTGATACAGATATCGAAGTACGTGGCGATATGTCCGGTGTATTTGATCATATAGTAGGAGAAAGATTAGCCATGGCTGAAGATATACCATGGAGTAAACGTAGAAAGGAAACTTGGCATAATTCAGGAGTTGTAGCTTTTGAAGGACGACCTCAAATATTACACGAATGGAAAAAAGCTGTACATGATAATCCTAGAGTAGGAGATCAAGAAGTACTCCATAGTATTTTAGATCCTTTAAGAAGAGTAATATATATTGAGACACTTCCAATGAAATACAATTTTCTGAGAATAAACTATTTAGATGGTTTTAATGATAAAGATGCATTAGCTATTCATTGGACTGGACCAAAAGGAAAACAAAGAATTGAAGTTTTGATACATGAAGAAGCGAGAACAGATAAATGAGTAAGGTTGCACACATAATTGGTAATGGAGATAGTTTTAGACTATACAAACCATCAAAAGGATTCAAATTAACTTGTAACATGCCTCCAATGCCTATAGCAGATGTTTATGCAACAGCTATTGTAGATTTTAAAATGTGTAATGCTATCAATGAAGGTAGTGTGAATTTAAGTATGTATCAATGGATCTGTGGAGCTAGACCTAAGAAGTATTGTGAGACTAATCCTCAATTTTATATGAAATATGCTCCTATTATTCGATCGTTCTATTTAATTCTTCCACCATATGCTCCAAACTATACTGATTTTAATTGTGGACATATGTGTACTCATTATGTTGCTAATCTATTAAAATGTGATGAGATTCATATGTATGGCTTTGATTCTATATTTGATTTCAACTTAACAAGTACAACAGACCTCGTTCTTAATAGTCCTAGAGATGCTAACAACACTCACAGACTTGCAGAGAACTGGAGACCTATCTGGGAAGGATTGTTTAGAGAGTTTCCCCAGACACAGTTTGTTGTACATCATAACCATGAACAACCTAAGATAAGTCTACCTGAAAATGTAGAAGTAAAAACTGAATGGTTATCAAAAAATCCTCAAAAAAATTAAATTAGCTGTTGACTTCCTTTTCATAATATGGGATAAAGGTATTATGAAATGGAGGACAAATATGTCAGTTAAACCTTTTGAATATTATGTAAGTATTGCTGATGAAAATTCATTAGCTGAAAGATTAGTAAAAATGGATATGGATGCTGCTGCAGCTCTTTATCAAGCTCTTGGAGCACATCTTCAAGATGCAGCAATTCAAAGTGAAAATGAAACTTTGGAAAGAGTTTTAGATGTTGCTTGATTGGTATGTAGATAATGGAACTGACGAGCAAGTTGCTATTGTTAGTCGTGTAATGGATTTTATCTCTCGACATGAGATGTTTAAGAAACATAACAAAGTTATAGTAATTGATATTGACTTTGTAAACACCAAAGGTGGTGGATGTGTTGAGGTTGACAAAGGTCAATTTGAAATCGAGATAAATAAAAGATATTGTGAAAAAACAATTGAAAAGATATTAATACATGAAATGATTCATGTTGAACAATATGTTTCTGGTAGGTTGACGCAAACTCAATGGTTGGGTAAGCCTCAGCCTCAAGTACCATATATGGAACTACCATGGGAAATAGAAGCATACAAACTAGAGAGTGAATTATATAATGCCATGGCCGCGTAAGAATCGACCACCTTCTGGACGTAGAAAAATGGGCTCTGCAAAACGCAAAGCTAGACGTACAAGAAGAAATAGTAAAAAATAGAGGAGACTATGAATAAATTTTTCTTAATTTTAGCCTTTGCAATGGCTATGTCTAATCCAGCCTTTGCTCATCATATCAATAAGCAAAAAACTGTTCCTGCTGAAATTATTTCAGTGGAACCTATCTTTGAACATGCTACGTCTCATATACCTAGACAAAGTTGTAGTTATGTTCAAGTACCTATCTATCAAACAGTACAAAGACAAGGAGATGCTTCACAAGGAGCTTTGCTTGGAATGATTCTTGGAGGTATTATTGGTAAAGAACTAACTGGTGATAATGGTGGACGTAATGCTGGTGTTGTTATTGGTGGTTTAGTTGGTGCTGATAAATCTGCTGGTAAAGAACAAATTATAACAGGTTACAAAGATCAAAAGCAATGTAAGACTGTTTACGATCAAATAACTAATAAAGTTGTCACTGCATATAAGATTGTATTCTCATATGATGGTATGCAAGGTACAGCTACTACAGGACATAAATATAATGTAGGCGATACAATTAACGTAAACTTAGGACTATCAATTGACTGAAGAACTATTTGATTTTGGTTTCACTGCAGTAGATGAAGCCGAACTAGAAGCCGTCCAGAAAGCAGCTAAGCAGACTGAGACTGTAGCTTCTGAAGCCACAGACATCAAGGACAGACTTGACAAACTGTATAATACTATTACGCCTCTACTTAATAATCTAAAAAGGAATCCAGAGAAAGAATATATTCTTTGGCCTGATAGATTAAAAAAAGTAGAGGCATTTGAGACTGTGCTTCAAAAAATCTACAATGGCTAAATTTCCACCTCATCCAAAAAGTAAAAGGAGTTCTCTAGGAGTTATCCTAGGGTGTTCATATACAACAGACGATTGGTGGGATGGTGACAGAGAGTGGCTTAAAACTGCAGATCCTCAAGGTCCATGGCCTATGTGGGGTGAATTATTTTTTGAACAATTAAATAAAACCACAAATGATAATCTGGAAATTATAAATTTAGCTACAAGTGGTTCTGGTATAGACCAGATGCTAAAAAGATTCTATAAATTTTGTTCTATGTATCAAGATAGAATTAAATTTGTACTTATAGGTGGTTCTGGATTAGAAAGATGGGATTGGCCATTAAGTTTTATGGATTTAGAATGGCAAGAAGTTTTTCCTCAACATCTTTATGATACTAATACTAGATATGTGGGAAAATATTCTAGGGGTAATGATACACATAACTTTAGAGCAAAACCTTCCAATAAAAGTAATTGGAAAAGAATAATAAAAGAAAATGAAACTAATGCTCAAAAGAACTTGATCGCTGCACATGAAACTATGCAGACTTTAGAAGCTAGATCTCGTTTTCATAATGAAAAAGAAAAAATTTACAAATATTTTAACAGTGAAGATCCTACATTGTGGAACGATCCTGTTATAATAGATGTAATTCTTGAAAACAAAAAATCTTGGCAAGACTGGGTTGGCCGAGGAGAATTCAGTTGGTTTGAAAAAGAATATTATAGAGGTGCACTTCACCAACATCATAGCTATTTAAGAGCTAGACAACATTTTGATGTTAAACACAGATATGTTATTGAGTATTGTCAAAAAATAATAATGTTAATGAATTTCTGTAAAGCATCAGATATGAAATTTTTATATTATCAACTTTTACCTTTATTTGAAGTGTTTGAAGATTCTGATAAGCATACACAACCCCATCTACCATTTTGTATTAATCAAGATGCAACATCTGATGAAATATTTTTACAATCGGATATGTATGATATATACAAAAAGAATAAAAAACATATTGTAAACTTTGATCCATATTGTTATCATAATTATGAAAGATGGATATATGAAACACCCGATTATCCAAGTCAAAAAGCTAAAGTAACTGATAAGGATTTAAATGTGTTAGATGGCCACCCGGGTAAATATGGACAAGAAATGATAGCAAGCAAAGCATGGGGTTGGTATGCAAAACATTGGTAAAACAATAAGACTTTTAATATATAAAATTAAAAGAATACTTAAAGGAAAAGTAGCAAAGAAAGTTGATAGGCAAAAGCCATTTATCTATGAAGAAAAATGATAATATGTGTATCATGCCATGGGCTAGCTTTCAGTTAGATGTTAACGGAGAAGTTAGACCGTGTTGCATGTATGCTCAACCTAATGAACAAACAGAATATAGAATGCCTAATATTAAAAACGGTTCTATAGAAGATGTTTGGAATGGTCCTGAGATGCAATATCTTAGACAGGCTTTTTTAGATGGTAAGAAGCCTCCTGAGTGTAATGTGTGTTGGACTAATGAAAAGTCTGGAATTCGAAGTTATAGAAAGGAATACAATAGAAGAGAACTTGATGGTCCTGGTTGGATAGAAAACAATAGTTATAAAACTAAAATGGATTCTACTATAGCAGAGCCTCCTAAAATTTGGGATCTAAAATTATCTAATGTATGCAATTTTAAATGTAGAATGTGTAGTCACACTGCATCTTCTTTAATCTTAAAAGAAATGAAGGCAGCTGGATTAGAGTTTCCTGATGAAGAATATTATTTGTCTAATAAGATTATAGGTACAATAAACGAAAAAATATTTTTTGATAATTTAAAGCATGTAGCAGAAATAGATCTTACGGGAGGAGAACCTCTATACAGTAAAGAAAATAAAGACATTGTTGAAAAGATAGCTAATAGTGAATATGCAAAAAATATATGGATCAAAATTACTACTAACGGAAGTTTATTTAATAAAAAATTCTATGACAATTTAACGAAGTTTGCACGAGTTGATATTATTATAAGCATTGATGATGTTGGTAAAAGATTAGAGTATCAAAGACATGGAGCTGATTGGCAAAAGATACAAAGCAATATATCTAAGATCAAAGAATATAATTTTAGGATGGTAGCCAAACGAACTGTCAATAATTATAATGTTTGGTACTTAGAAGAGTTAGAACAATACTGTGAAGATAATAATATTAAATTGATTCAGAATTGTTTACATGAGCCAGAAGGCCTTTCTATTATGAGTTTGCCATATAGAGTAAAACAAAAAATAATGGCTAAATATCAAGATGACAATAAACATCATGCAGAAGTTTTACAGTTATTAGAGCGTGTGCGTCTTCCTCTAAAGAAAGATACTTTCGAAGTTCTAACAGAAGAAAAGGATATATTACGTGATGAAATCTTTTTTGAAGTGTTTCCAGAATGGGCAGCAGAACTTTGAATACATTTTGTAAAGCACCATTTAATAATATGTATTTTAATACAAAAGGACACGTAGCTCCTTGTTGGAAGCTATTGGGTGCACTTGAAGATTGGACACCTGACCGATCTATGAAAGATATATGGACAGGTGAGCACTTTAATAAGTTTAGAGAATCACTAACAAATGACACTTATTTAGATCGGTGTAAGGAATGTAAACAAGATGCAGACAATGATGTTTGGCCACTAGCAAAAGCATATGAAGATATGCCAATTCAAGAATATCCTAGTATGCTTGAATTAGAGATGAGTAACAAATGTAACTTAGAATGTATAATGTGTTCTGCTGATCTTAGTAGTGGTCTTGCAAGAAGACAAGGACTTCCTTTATTACAACCTTATGATGAATCATTTAAAGATCAGATAAAAGAGTTTATACCACATTTAAAAGAACTTAGATTTAATGGTGGTGAACCATTTGCTCAAGAATTAGTATTACAGATATGTGATGAAGTTATTAAACTTAATCCAGATTTACCAATTAGTATAGCTACTAATGGAACAGTATTAAATAAAAGAGTTAAATATCTTATGAAGGAATGTCGCCTTCAAATCAATGTTAGTATTGATAGTCTTATTCCAGAACGATATGCAAAGATAAGAGTCAATGCTCAGCTAGATAAGGTACTAAATAATTTAGAAGTATTTAAAGAATATTGTAAGACTTATGATAGACAATTATCTATTATGGTTAACCCCATGAGAAATAATTGGGAAGAAATGCCAAAGTTTTTAGATTTTGTTGAAGAGAATAAAATCAAACTTTGGTTTAATACAATTTTATATCCTGAGGATTTATCTATTTGGAAGTTATCTCCAGAAGAGTTGACTGAAGTATATACAAAACTATCAAAAGAAACTTTATACAGGAGGGGTATGAAAGAGCATCATAAATTACATCACCTAGTAGAAGATCAAATTAAAAATTGGATGTTGGATAGTTATGCCAGATAGTTATAAAGATCTTGTTACTAATGAAGAACCACAACTTAATGTTTGGTTAGATTTATCTACATTCTGTAATGCTTCTTGTCCTCAATGTCATAGAACAGATACTAACGGTCTTGGTAAAGTAGACTGGTTACCGTTAATCAAATGGTCTCTAGCAGATTTCATTAAAAAATTTCCTGCAGGTACAATAGACCAAGTTCATAGATTTGAAGTATGTGGAACATGGGGTGATCCTGTTATGAGTAAAGACCTTGCGGAAATATGTCACCACATTATAGATCATTCAAAAGCATACATAAGTATTAATACAAATGGAGGTATGAGAAGTCCTCAATGGTGGGAGAATCTTGGTAACTATTGTGGAGATAGACTCACTGTTCATTTTGATATTGATGGTATAGATAATGAAATGCATCAGAAATATCGTAGAGGTGTTGATCTACAAACTGTGTTAGAAAATATGGAAGCACTATCAAACACACCAGCTAATCCAGGTGCATTTATAATATTATTTAAACACAATCAACATGCAGCTAGAGAGATAAGAGACTTAGCTACTATGTATGGAGCTAGGTTTCATTACATGATTAAATCTGATAGATTTTTAGCTAATGACAAATTTAGATTTACTAATGAACATGGTAAAGAAGAATGGTTAGAAGAAATGGATATAAATTTAGATCATTTAATTCAGAATCCATGGGTTAATCAAGTATCAAAGAATATGATGAAAGCAGCAGGTAAAACTGATAAATCAAAATATACAGAAAAGAAAAGTGTAAGGGATAGATGAAAAAACCTAATGTTACATGCAAATGGTTAACAATGAGCAAATGTTTGATTAATCCAGACGGTCAGGTTCTTCCATGTTGTTATCTTGCAAACACTGCAATTCACCATACTCACTTAGATAATAAAGAATTAGATTTACACGATACGTATGGTAGTAGTTGGAAAACTAATAAAGCATTAAAGAAGTATGTGGCTAATAAAGCAGATTACAATTTAAATAACAGACCTATCAATGATATATTATCAGATGATTGGTTTAATAAAGATCTGCCTGAATCCTGGGAAGATTATGAAACACTTCCATTTGCTTGTGGGATATTCTGTGATGCTAATTATTCAACAAAAGATAAAGAATAAAAAAAAATAAATTATTTTATAACTCCTTGATTTTAAAGGAAACAAAATTGCGTTTTTTTTAAAATAATTGTTGACCTTTCTGTTTTTTTATGCGATAAGGGGGGTAAGTTAAATGAAGGAGACAAATAAATGTTTGGAATTTATGAAAAATCAAATGAAAATAACATCTCAGTATGGTGTTCAGGTGTTCAGCCTCATGCTGATATGAAAGCTGGTTCTAAAGTAACTTACACTACTATTACTGGTAGAGATGAGAACAACGAATATACATGGGGTCAGTTTTCCTCTTTCGTTGGTTCTTTTGATCAAGCTGGTATTCAGAATGCAGTTGATTCACTCTTAGTTCAAGCTGAGGACGGACATCATGTTTTTATTGAAGCCTTCACTAAGAATGAAGATGGTTCTTTTGAAGCAGTGATGGGTTCTTAATATGGGTTGGTATGATAAGAAACACGGCGGTCCATATGACCGAGGAAGCGCGGATCGATATTACCAAAGAGGATATGATCCACATTGGTATCCTGCAGGTACTTACAAAGGTACTAGGATTGAAATGGCAGATATGACTCCTGAGGAGATTACTGCTTACACTAAAGGTTATAATGAAGAGGAGGACCGAAAGGACTATGGCTAAAGTAGCAACTACTATGGAAGAGCGTTTAGCTCTCATCAAAGAAGTTTCACGAAAGTTTCAAAAGAAACAGAATCGTGCAGCTAGATTTACTCGTGAAGAAAGAGTAAGTAAACGAGCTTCTAAAAAGAGAAGAGAAGCTGAATCTGAAATCCATTGGACTGATTCAGAGGCTTATGCAAATAAGTACTATGGTGAAGTCTACCGTGAAACAACGAGGTATGATAATGACTGGGACTGATAAAAATATTATGTCCGCCATTACTAATGGCGGGCGTGGTTCTTCTACGGAAGACAAACTTGATTTAGTTTTAGATCGATTAAATCAAGTCACTGACCGATTGTCAGAAATTGAAATGATCTTAAATAATCCTATGCATGGTATTGATATGCCTGAAGGTGTTGATATGTCTGTCAGTGATACAGGTATTGGCTTTGATGGCCATTATGTAGATAGTGCTGGAAACAATCTAGCATTTAATACAAACTATGAGGTTTCTTCTGTTGATGTTAAATACGATTCTTTGATTGACTTTGACGAAGGTATTCAATTAAATCTTAATTTAACAGGAGCTGATAAATGAAAATGACTCGTGATGAAATGATTACTGCATTACGACAAAGTAATTGTCGTGTTGTGTTTACTAAGGTAAATGGTGAAGTAAGAGATATGTTATGTACTCTTGAAGAAAGTATGTTACCTGATTTGAAATCTAAACCTGATGATAAAAAGAGACAACCGAACGAAGCAATCATTCGTGCATTTGATCTCAACAAAGAAGAATTTAGATCTTTCAGAGTAGAAAATGTTACTAGCTTTGAAATTAACTGTTGACCTTTTTTTAAAAATGTGCGATAATAGATTATATGTTGAAGGAGCATTTTATGAATCGTAGAAAATTAACACCTGAAGAAATGGCTGCTAAGGTAGCTAAAATGAAAGCTACTAAGGCTGCTAAGAAACAAGCAGCTCTTAAAGCTATTGGGTTTGATAGTGATCGAACCAAATATAAGAAGCCTCGTAAAAAGCGAGTTATGACCGAAGAGCAAAAACAGGCTGCTCGTGATCGTCTTGCAAAGGCAAGAGAGAATCGTGGTCCCTCTACAAATAAACTTATAGCTGAGAACGTACGGAATCTTCCTGACGACGATCCTTTATCATTAAAGAATGTTCGTCCTTGGTTGAAAGAAAATAAAGAGCTATTGGCTTCGATCAGATCGTTTAAGAATTCTAAAGATTCAAAAGAGCGAGCAGAATATGGTAGAGTAGAAACTTATGTTTCTAATATAGAATCATACCTTCGAGGAGGTGTGTGGCTAGATATGTTCTATGGATCGAGAGGAGATCAAAAAGTAAAATATAGTTGTGCTAGAAATGGTATGGCTTATCATGCTGATGGTACTCCTAAACGTAGCGTTGGTGTCTTCTATGAAGACCTTGGTGAAGTTTGGACTCAGGAAATGGAACTCAATGACGCTAGATGATGAATTCTTGACAAAGTCAAAGTTTACAAAGATGGTTGAACAATCTGTAATGGATCATAGACATGGATACATGGATGCAGTTCTAGATCTTTGTGATAAGCATTCTGTTGATCCTGCTGATGTAAAGAAATTTATATCACCAATCATTCAGGATAAAATAGAGGCAGAAGCTCGTCGATTAAATTTTCTGCCTCGCGGTAATGAATTACCGGTTGATTAATCGACATAAATAGTAGATAATATTATGAGTAAAGTGGACAAAATTACACACGAACATACAAACATACGGAGGTATACAAATGAGTTTTGCTCAATTAAAGTCCAATAGGACTGACGTTTCTAAATTAGTGGAAGCGGCTAATGGACAGAATGGTGTCCAAGACAATCAACGACCAGCACAAGATGAAAGAATGTGGCAACCTACTAGAGATAAAGTAGGTAATGGATATGCTGTCATTCGCTTTCTTCCTGGACAAGCTGATGCACCTACTCCTTGGGTGCGTTATTGGGATCATGCTTTCAAAGGTCCAAGTGGCCAATGGTATATTGAGAAGTCATTAACTTCTCTTGGTAAAGCTGATCCTTTATCTGAACTTAATAGTAAGATGTGGAATAGTGGAGTTGAATCTGATAAAACTATTGTACGTCAGCGTAAACGTAATCTACGTTATATTGCTAATGTGCTTATTATATCTGATCCAGCTAATCCAGCTAACGAAGGTCAAGTCAAACTTTATAGGTTTGGTAAAAAGATCTTTGATAAGATTATGGATTCTATGCAACCTCAGTTTCCTGACGAGAAACCTGTTAACCCATTTGATATGTGGGAAGGTGCAGACTTTACTATTAAGATTCGAAAGCTAGATGGTTATCCTAATTATGATGCATCTAGTTTCAAATCAACATCAGCCGTTAATGGAGATGATGCTGAACTAGAAGGCATATACAATAAACAATATGACCTTAGTGAGTTTACTGATCCTAAGAACTATAAGAGTTATGATGAATTAAAATCTCGTCTTAGCTTGGTTCTTGGAGAGAGTGCTCCTAGAACAGTAAAGCAAGAGGTCTCTCTTGATACGCTTGATGATGAAATTCCATATGATAAGTTTAAGGAACCAGCAGCACCTCCTTCAGCTTCTGCTCCTGAACCATCTACAGCAGAAAATGCTAAACTAGATGATGACGATACTATGGAATACTTTGCTAAACTAGCAAAGGATGATTAACCCTGACGAGGGTTCGCAATGTGGCTGAATAATCCCTGAACGGGATAAGGCAATGTCTTGGGCTTAGCGGCCTAGTCCTTAGCGGGACAGAGATAGGTAGACCGGTGATCAGAACGGTTAGTTCAACATACAGGTCTTGGAGGTGTATAACCAAGTCCTCCCATTGCACTTTTTATTGCACACCTTCTAGTAGCGCTCCGTCATTGCTAGAAGGTGATCCTCCTCCCCCAAAATTATTAGTAACTGTAGATGAGTTATCATTACCTGAATTAACTTGACTGTTATAATTTGCAATTTGGGCTTGCATATTATCTCTTAATTCAGCTTGTAAGTCATTTAATTCTTTTAACCTTTCTGCGGTCTCATTATTTCTACTTGCAATTTTAGAATCTCTCTCAGCATTTCTAGAATCAATTCTGCTTTGAGCTTGAGCTCGAGTTGTTGCATCACCCATACCTAATGAGAAAGCAGGCATGATTTCAATTTCTTTTCCACCTCCCATCCAGGATGGTAGAAAATCTGGAACCTTACCTACAATACCTGGGAAGTTGAATTGTAAAGCATTTGATAGCATAATATATAATTCATCTCCAAGATTTTGAACAAATGTTCCTAACCTAGTAAATGCATTTTTGAATCCATTAGATATTCTGGTTAATTCAAAACTAAATGATGCTGCTATTATATCTTTCATTAATATAAAATTGTCAGCAACAAACATTACTATATTTTTAATTCCAAACCAAATAGGATCAACTAACTTTGTAATACTAAATCCTCTTAATATATTAGCTGCATCCACCAATCCAAATTTTTCTAATAACCAAGCAGGAATTTTTACAAACAATAGATCAAAACCTTCAGTTATACCTTTAATAAATCCTAATAGACCACCTTCTAATCCAGCCAACAGCTTATCACCAAGAGTTGCACTTTCATCTTGAGCTTCTGTTTGCCAACCTTTCCAAAAACCTACAAAGAAATCTATGATACCAACTATGGCCATAGTTATAGGTCCTAATGCTACTTTTCCTATTGCTCTGATTGGTGCTAATAATTTAGATGCAAAATCTCCTAATGAACTAATAAAACCAAACAATCCACTTCCTGCTGCTCCTTTAGCACCTGATGCAACTTTACCAAATGTATTTTTTATAGTTTGAAAGGTATCTTTTAAACCTTGTGGAATTTCAATTTCTAGTCTAGGAAACTTATCAAAGGTACCAGCTAGATCTGGAAGTTTTATATTTGCCCAAGTCTTTTTAAGATCATCTATCTTGTCAGCTGCATATGCAACACCAGCTACCATGAATGCTGGTTTGGGGATCTCTGGCAAATTAATTCTGAATAGTTTTTTAAAATCTTCTAGTTTGTCTGCAGCATATTCTATACCTTTATAAAAGAAATTTGGTCTTGGTATTTCAGGCAACCTTACTTTCCAGTTTTCAGGCATAACAATTCTAACTTTTGGTATATTATCAGGAATAGCTTTAGCAGCATCTATGACAGCATTTATTGCTCTTGTTATAGATTTTATAGATGTTGTAAATGCATTAAATACACCTTTCAATACATCAATGTAATATGGCACTCGTAAGGCTTTTAAAACCTGGTCAAAGTCTGTAAGAGAAGCTGTTATGGCTATTAATGCTGGCATTGCTAATGCACTTAACATTCCTGTCATTCCAGCTAGAGGATTCTTTAAGAAGTCTAATAGACCTCCTCCTCCTTTACCTCCTTTTTTACCACTACCACTTCTTGATCCTATTCCCCCACGACGAGCTTCTGCAGCTGCTTCCAGTGCATCTAACTTACCTTGTTTTGTTAGGTCCAATTGTTCTCGTATGAGACTAGCTACACCATTTACAGCTACAGTGGTATCTTCTTGAGACTCTTGTAAAGATACAAGCTCTGCTGCAACTGATCCTAGTCTTCTACCATTTGGTTTTGCCATTACCTCTTCCTATTCATCTTTCTTGTTTGTTCGGCTTGCCTCTCATTTTCTTCCTTTATATGTTCCATTAGCATGTGAATATATATTTCTCTTTCCCAAGGTATCATATTCTCTATTTCTGTTAAAGAATATTTATGGTGTTGCATCAAAGAAAAATTAGTCTTATAATGACTAACTAAGTTATCATGTGAGAGGCAAACTAAAAAAAATCATTTATGCCAGATAAAGTCCTTTCATTTTTATGTGAACATTTTTGACAACCCCATTCTACTTTATGTTCCATTTTGGGCATATTGTCAAAGAAATCTCTAATTTTATTAAATTGATCTGTAGTTAAAGATTCCAAGAAACTTTGTACATCTTCTTTTGATTCATCTTTCATAAGAATATTTTCATCAGCAGTTTTTACTGATTTTATACAACTAGCAATTAATCCAAAAGATGCATCTGCACTTTGTTCTCCGGAAACAATAGCATCAGATTCTAACATTCTAGTATAAGAAGGCCATTGCATTTCCATAGAAATATCATCAGTAAGTTTTATTGTTTTATTCACTTCAGGAATAGTAACTTCTACTTGACTAATAGGAATATCTACTTCTGTCTGATGATTACATTCTTCTTTTTCACAAGTAAGAAGTACCTTAGAAGTTTCTCCTACTGACTTAGATCTGATTTGAGTAAACATATACTCAACATCAAAAGTAGTAAGATTATCTAATTTAAGATCATCTGACACACAGGCGTCAATTGTATCAACAATAGCATTAAGTGCTTTTCGTTGATCTTTAGTTTCCAAAGCCATCATTAATATCTTTTCTTCTTTAACTAAGTAAGGCCGATATTTTACTTTTGTTTGAGAAGAAGGGATAACAATATCATACTTTGGTGTATCATTCAGTTTAGGTAAAGCCATATTTAAATTTCACTCCAGGTTTTATATGATAACTGTACATTTAACTCAACCAACCCATTTTGTTCATTGTTGAGTTCAATTGCATTCATAGTTGTAGGATAAGCATTTTCTAATCTACAACCATATACTCTATCAGATGACGATAGTAAATCAGCCACCTGATTATTATTAAGAAGATTACCTCCAAATAATTCAAATATAAGATCAGCTACTGCTAATGCAGTTCCTATTTTAACTGCACCGCCTGATCTTTTTCTTAATTGAAAAATTTTTACATCTCTAGTATATTCATTAAAATAATTTAATTCTCTAGTATTTTCATTTATAACTAAGTTTTGCCATTTTTCAAAATAATTTTTTATTTTATAATCATTCAATACTTGAAAGTTCATTGTCACATCATCTTCCAAAATACCGTATGCATGTTTTACTGCTTTAGGACCAATTATCTTTTCAGTTGATGCCACTTGTCGACCAGGTAATTGAACTGATTTGCATAATATATTAAGTGTTCTAGAATTTATATTAGGTATCCCAGGTATTGAAACTGGTAGCTGAACAAGAAACATATTGGCCATTGCCAACCCTGCTCCTCCTGTGACAGTACTTTTGAATGCGTCAATATCAGTAGTCATGCAATCATCTTTCTTGAATCTCTATAAACTTGTCCTTGGCCAGCTTTATTCCATTGAGCAGTTGGAAGGAATGTTGCAATCTCCCATTCAGGAGGTGGAACATATGCAAATCTACTTTTTACATGTTTTGTTAAATAATGTTTAAAACAAGGTTTGTAATATCTTAATCTAGATGTTCTTTGCAAAGCCTCATATTTAGCCATGAACTTAGTAGATTCATCATAAGCCTTATTATTAGTAATATCCATTAATGCATCTAAAAATTTAGCTCTTAAAACTGCAGGAAGGTAATGTAAATTTAAACCATAGAATCCACCAGGAGCTTTTGACACTATGATACTTAATGGAAAAGAATCGTAATAAGGTAGCGTTTCTTTAGTTTTTGGATTATAGTAATACATAAACATACTACCAATAACCTGTCTATTAGTTAACTCCAATGGTTCTTGTTGCATAAGTTTTTGAGGTTGAATACCACGCATAGCTCCAGCCTTACGTCTAAACCATGTAATAGACTCTTTAGTCCTTGGAGTAATACCTTTTCTAAAGGCTTCTAACTCTAATTGTTGAAATATATTGGCCATGACTTTATTTATATGTTTTTTTCGATTTCTTCCTAAATGGAGTTAGTGGTTTCATTTTACCTAATGGTTTTAACTTAGGAAGTATTCCCATTTTCATTAAAGTCTTTTCTGTCCATATCTGAAATTCCCATCCTCTATCTTTTGCAAAGCTATCTGCTGCTTTCCATTTGTTTTGATTCTTAACATAAGTCATAGCTTCATTAAGATATCGTTTAGATTTATCAGGACGTTTAGGAGGTTTAGTTTCTTTATCTGGTTTTATTTCAACTAATAATGTTTTTCCATCTTTAAAGTTAACTTTTAGATCCATAAAATATCTATGATACCTCTTGTCAACATCATAATAATATGGTATAATTATTTCTTCTGAGGACCAGCTTTTTACTTGAGGATTATTCTCACACCATTTAAAAGCATTGTGTTCCCACATACTACGATAAATAACATTAGTAGGATCACCCTTATACTTTTGAGGTTTAGTTATCTTAAATTTTCCTGAATAAGCCATATAAATACTCATAACTATTTTGGATATTTATTAGGAAAAAACATGGCATTAAAGTTCCCCCTTGAAGATACAGACAAGTACAAGGCTAGAATTAGATTCACTGTTCAGAAATCTATTCCTCCAAAAGTGAACAAAACTTCTGCTTCTGTTTCAAAACAACAAGCTCAAAAATCAGTTGACAATTTAATTGATAAGGGATTAACATTTCTTAAAGACTTTGCTGTGGATGTAATACCAGAAGCACTTACAACTCAATATTCTGGTTCTAGTTTTCAAACTCAATCAGGTAATTATGCTGAATTGTATATGCCTCAAGGAGTTCAGATTACAGATGGTGTTATCTTTGATAATAAAGAAATTGGTATCAGAGGAGCTGCAGCTTTAAATAGTGCAGCTAGTGAAGGTATATCAGCTTTAGGAATGGCTGGAAGATTAATGAATCCTCTTGGAGACATTAACTCGATTACAGAAGCTATGAAAGCAACAGGAGGAGAAGCATTATCAAGAACATTAGCTGCTGGAATAGGATCTAAAGTAGGAGATATAACAGGAGCAGTTACTAGTAGTGCAGTTCAAGCTACTATCAACCCAAATACAAGATCAGTATTTCAAGGTGTTCCTATCAGAGAGTTTCAATTTGCATTTAAATTAATTCCATCATCAGCTGCAGAAAATAAAGCAATAGGTAATATTGTTAAGTTTTTTAGAAGACAATTATATCCAAAACAAATAGCTTCGGGTAACTTACCTTTAGGTTTTGAATTCCCAGATCGGTTTTTAATTCATAGTATATACAATGGAAAAAGAATAGACCCATTCTTTCTTCCTTGTTATTTAAAAACTATCAACACTACTTTCAATGCTCAAAGCCAAAGTTTTTATAGAGATGGGCAATATTCAGAAATTGATCTTGCTTTAACATTTACAGAAGTAAGAGCAATGACAAAACAAGATGTAGAAAATGGTATAAGTTCAACAGGTCAAACTAATCCATATCCTAATATGAGTGATGGATATACTTCTTCATCTGGAACAGGAGTAGGTTAATGTATTTTAAACAATTTCCTATTGTAGGATATACTTTTGGTAATAACTTACCTATTGTAGCGTTTCAAGATTTATCTGTATATGTTGATGTAGTAGATAGATTAAAAGATAATTTAGCATTTTATGAATTCTATCATATATTAGAAGGTGACCGTCCAGATCAAGTTTCTCAGAAATTATACGGAAGTGTAAATTTTTATTATTTGTTTTTCTTAATGAATGATAATATTAGAGAAAGAGGTTGGCCGTTGACTTTAGATCAGATTAATACTAAAGTAAAAAAAGATTTTCCTCATACTACTATTACAACTCAAACGACTTTAATAGATAGAATGAAACCTACTCATACTGTAACAGGTGCATTATCAGAAGCTACTGGAAAGATTATTCATAGGAATTTAGATTTAGGCCAATTGGTGATAGAAGGAACTCATGTCTTTACACCTGGTGAAACTGTATCATCACCTGAATCTCCAGGTCAAACTATTACTATAACAGGATCTGTAGCTCAATCAGATTCTATTGCTTATTTTAAAGATGCATCTGGCAAAAGAGATGATGTAGCAACTCCTGGAGGAACAGCTAATGCAGCTGGTGTTACTTTAACTCCTGTAACTTATGCAGAAGATTATAGAGAACAAAATGATGCTTTAAGAAAAATAAGAGTTCCAAGACAAGAAATTGTAAGTGAAATAGATACCAAGTTTGTAGAAGAATTAAATGTACAGTAGTCCTGATCCATATCGATATCAATTAGAAAAAGTAACAATAACCTCTGATAGAGCTGGCCAGTTTTATAATGTTACTTCTATGGTTGCTGAAGTCGAATTTTTTGAAAGTTTAAATAATATTCATTTATACGGATATATTACTATTGTTGATAATGGAAATATTATTGAAAATGTAGACTTTCAAGGTACAGAACAAGTTAGAATTCAAATGACTATTCCAGATGCATCTGGATCTACAACATTTGATAGAAGTTTTTATTGTGTTAAAGTAGTAAGATCAGTAAGAGGTAATGATAATGTAGAAGCAATAACATTACAATTAGTTGATAGAGATACTTTTTGGAATTCAACAATTGAAGTTAGTAAGGTTTTCCGTGGTAAAATAACACACATATGTGAAACTGTTGTTAGAGATTCTTTCAAAGGTGAAAGAAAATTAATGTTTGGTAGCACAGATATACAATTACCAGTTAAGTATATTGCTCCTGGATTAACACCTTATCAAATATTACAATTCTTATCTCGAAAATGTACTGGACCAACTGGAAGTCCATTTTTTGTATTTGGTTCATTAGAAGATAGAGACATTAGGTTTTTTGATTTGAAAGAAATGTTAGAACTACCTAATATGAATGAACAACCATATATCTATGTACAATCTCAACCTATAGCTGAAAATCAAGATGCACAAGCTAAATCATATCATATATCTGCAATGGACGTGAGAAATAATGATGATATGATGGCTTATCTAAGAAATGGTGATGTGGGAGCTATGTATAATTTTTATAATACTACTGGTGGTTATTCTGATTCATATAAATTTGATATTGCTGAAGCATTTGAAAACTTGTGGAACAGATCTACTCAAAAAACATTAGCTCCTGTGATTGATGTTGTTAGTACTATTGGGGGAGAATATATTACAGAGAAGATTGCAACTTCATCATCTCATATAGCTACTAGTGGAACATTTAATGATTACTCAAACATATATGAAGACTTATCAGAAAACTATCATAGAGGTAAATCTATAGGGAAGGCTCTTCGTAATTATATTAAGAAAAGTTCTATTACAATAACTACTCCAGGAAGAAACTTCTTTCCAGTAGCTGCTAATCATACCGTAGGTAATAAAATACAAATTATGGTTGGATCAAATTCTGATATTAAAGCAGGTATGAGTGGTGTAGATTTAATTGATCAAAAGAAATCTGGTGCATATTTAATATTAGAAACTAAACATAATTTTAGAGATAATAGATATACAACACATCATAAATTAGGAAAACTTGGTAATCAATCAGGTAATACTAGATTTAATAATAGAATAGGATATGGAGCTGGTAAAATAGATCCAGCCTTAGCTAAAGCAGCGGGGATAACTTATTAATCATGTACGGAGATAATTATAGATGGTGGGTAGGAACTGTAACTAATAATTTAGATCCATTAGAAACCGGAAGAGTACAAGTAAGAATATTTGGAGTTCATTCAGATAAAGAGGAAGATATTCCTTCATACGATCTACCTTGGGCTCAGTGTATTGTTCCTACTACAGAAGGAGGAACTTCAGGTATAGGAAGAATGCCTCAATTATTACCTGGAGCTCAAGTAACTGGATTTTTCTTAGATGGTGCTTCATCTCAAATTCCTATTGTTATTGGATCCATTCCTAAAATTGAAATAGCTAATGTAAACCAAAACAAGTTTCAAGGAGATCCAAGAGTAGAACATGGTTTTGGCTCTGGGCAAGTTTATAATGCAAACCCTGAAAATTATAAGAATGAACAAACTAAAGAATTTAATACAGCTAATAAAAAATCTAATACCAATACAAGTGGAGCTTTTGGTGATGAGATTAATTATCCAGAAGGTATGAGTAAGGACTGGATTCGAAATGAAGTAAGACGACAGTGTGGTCCACCCAGGTATATTAATCCTAGAGTAGCAATAGGAGTTGTTAACAGTGAAGGGATTAGTTCTTACCAATCAAAAAATACTAAAGGAAAAGGTTTATTTAAATATAACGGCCGAGAAGCATCCTTTGGTCCATTTCAATTATATACTAAACCAGGTGCTAATCTTGGCTCGCATTATCAAAACACAGTAGGTGTTGATTTGAAACAAGATAATACTTTTGAAGGTATTACCAGACAAATAGAATTTTGTTTAGATTATGCTATAAAAATGGGTAACTGGAATGATTACTATGGTTGGGTTGGACATCCTAGAGGAAGAAAGAATGATCCTAGAGCTGGTTTTAACTATGGTGGTAAATCACAAAGGAAAAGGTTTACGTAATGACAGCTACTATTCAATCATTACAATCACAATTAAAAGCTGTAGGTAATACTTTAGCTAATTCAGAATTAGCTAGTGGTGCAGTTCAAGCTAATCAGCAAAAAGTAGCTGGAGAGTTTAGTGCATTATTAAATGCTGGCGAATTAGTTAATGGTATGAAAAGTCTTACTCAAAATATAAATCATTCAGGTTCATCTAATATAGTAGATGGTACCGGTATTGTAAAATTAACAGCAGCAGTTGCTGGATTGGAACAAGATTTAAGAACTAACATAGATGCAGATGCTGGTGATCTTTCTACCATGACAGGTGAAACAGTTAGTAGTGCTTTTAGAAAAAAATATTATGGAGGAACAAGTGTAGAAAGTATGAATTCTATGCTAGTAGATGCTACTGGTAAGCCAACAGAACAACTTACATCTACACTACAAACATTTCACGCAGGAGATTTTGTAAATAAAGTAGGAGCAGCTTTGCAAACTGATCTATCAAGTGTTTTATCAATTGGTCAATCTAATTTTTCATCTTTGTTAAATACATTTACAGATGGTAATATTGGAGAAGTGCTTCAAGATATTACAGACAAATTAGATATAAGTGGAACATTGTTTAGTAAAATAGGATTGTTAGCAGATTTTGGTTTAGAAGCTAAAGCTATTGAAGGTGCAATAAAAAATATTGTTAGTGGAAACTTTCCTGCTGCTGTGAATGTTATAGCAGGCAGTTCAAGTAGATCATATGATGAAGTAGAAACTACAGTAAAAGGTTATGGTACTCAACTTAGTCAAAGATTAACAGGAGTATCAATTGAAAATGAATTACCACCATTTGAAATAGGAACTACTCCAGATGGATATGATGAACCTTTTGATAAAAGTACAGGAAAATCAAGTCCTTTTACAATGATAAAAAGTTTTGATGAGTTAGAAGGTGATTTTAGAAATGCTTCCAGAGAAATTACAGAGGTTATTTTACACTGGTCTGAAACTGGGATCAATCAATTTTTAACATCTGAAGACTTAGATGAATTACAAGGTGGAATTAGATATCATTATGTAATATTGAGAGATGGTAATATTCAAAGAGGATTAAATATTAATCAAATAGCAAGCCATGTCCCATCAGTTGCAGTAGCTAAAAATACAGCTGATGAAACTTCTAATCCTAATTCACTTGCTATACAGAGTAAGACTCCTATTAATTATACTCCTCCAGCAGATTTAATTGGAATTAATAATCATAACAAATATTCAATTGGAATTTGTATTATTGGAGGAATAGCTGCACCATCTGGTTCACCAGACTTTGAAAGATTTTTAAGTAAGAGTTCTATTACTTCAGCTCAATGGGATACTATAGACAATCTATTTAAAACATACTATAAAGTATTTCCTGGTGGACAAGCATTTGGTCATAATGATATAGAATCCAAAGAAATAGATCCTGGTTTTAGTGTTCCTGATTATGTGTTCACTAAATTTAAGAAACAAAATATTGATTCCACTAGAGCACTATCAGTAAAGGAATTGAACCAAGCTACAATAATAAACTATCCTGGAGCAAGATAATGACTACCATAAATGATAAAATGAAAGCTCAAATACAAGAAAAAGGAGATTATGCTTTAGCTGCAGGAGTTGCACCAATTGCATCTGGTGATCCTAATAATGTAAATCCTATTCCTGATCATCAAGGTGAATCTTCTATTAATAAAGCAGCTACAGGAAAGATTAGACATCAATTAGGTGGTTTAAATGGTAATGCTGATATTAATGTAGAACCAGAATATGATACAGCTGAATATCCAAGTTGTCAAACTAATGAAACAACATCAGGGCATGTAATTGAATTAGATGATACTAGAGGTCAAGAAAGAGTTCTTATAAAACATAATACTGGTGCTGGTATTGAAATGAGATCAGATGGATCTATTATTGTATCTACTGTTAATCATAAAATAACAATTGTTAATGGTGATAAAACAGTTAAAGTTGCTGGTGATGCTAGAATGATTTACGAAGGGAATTTATCAGTAGAAGTAGCAGGAGATTATAATTTAGTAGTAAAAGGTAATATGAATACTACTGTAAAAGGAGATGTTGTTTCTAATTGTGATAATAGATCTGAAAATGTAGATGGTAATAGTAAAGATATTGTTAAAGGACATAGAAGTGTAACTTCTTTAAAAACTAATGCTGATTTAACTATGGGTGATAGAGATATTGTTACTAAAGGAAATACAGATATTATTTCATCTGGAGAAGCTACTTTAGCTTCAACAGGAGATCTTAAATTATCAAGTGAAGCTAGAATATTTGGAGCTGCTACAACAGCAATTCAAATGGGTTCAGCTAAAATGAATCTAATGGGTGCTACAGGAACAATAGGTGGAGAAGGTGTAATAGCTTACGTAAACAATATTTACGGAACATCAGGTACTTTTACAGAAGGTGTTACGGCTCCTACTTTTCATGGTAACCTCAATGGTTTAGCAAAAGAAGCATCAGAATCATATCATCAAAATTATCCAGACGGAACTGCTGCTCCTTCTACATATACTCCATCAGTTGGGTCACCAAACTGGAGTGATCCTACTCACAATACTGCAACTAATACAGAAGCTACATTTGAACCAAGAGCTGCAAATATGGAATCTTATACAACAGGAGTATATGGAGTTAATGATATCCAGATTGATTTAGGTGACCATTTAAAGAATGCTATTGATCAAACAGTTAAGTCTAGTGGTAAATCCAAAAGTGTACAAACTATTGAAGAAGTTAGATCCTCATTAAAAGATGAAGCTAATTTAAATGATAAAACTTATACAGCTAATGCAGTAGCTTCTGGAACATTAAATCCTGAATATTTAAATACTATTCCTGGAGAAACAGGAAGAATAGTTAATACTGAACCAACAGAAGTACAACCAAAGATGATGGTGCAAAGAGGTAAAGATAGATTAGTACAAGGACGTAAAGTAAAACCAAGAAACAATCAAAAGCAAGTAACAGTAGATCCACTTTACAATCCAATGAAAGAAATTTATGGAATTACTCCTAAAACAAAACTTGCTAAAGGAATAACAATAGCCAAATTTTTAGGAGGTAAAGGAGATGGAACGACACTTAATCATATTACAGCTGAAACTGACAAACAACAATTAGCAAGAAATCTTTATATGCATGCTTACGCAATGTCATTAGTTAATGATGATGAAGGTAAATTTTCTGGTAATTCATTAATAGTTGATGAAGGTGTGTATAAGGCTGGACCTAATGAAACTCCTACTGCAAATGGTATTAATGATCTAGCTAAAGATGGTAGAGCTATTGCATATAAATTGTATAGTTCAGCCGGACAAGTTGATAATATAGGTTTGTTTGACTTAGCAATATATTGGAAAGATAATTTACTATATGAAAAAATTATTTGTGATTTTGATAAATTCCATCCAGACAATACTTTAGATTTTCAATTGATATTAATTATGCCAACAATTTCAGAAGACTTTACTGGAACCTTTTCTAAAAATTTAGAAACAAAGTATAATGGTAAAGTTATGTCTAGTGGTGAATTAATTGAAATATTTTAAAAAACATATAAATAGAATAAAAGTTTAGGAAAAATTTATGGTTGCTACTAGAGCATTATCTATTGAAGATGGAAATTTATCTACATCTTTAATATCATCCCGAGATAGGGCATATAGTGATATTGATTTATCTTTTGCTATGCGGCCTGATGGTGATGTGTATAGAAAAACAGATGCTGCGGCAGTACGACAAGCTGTAAAGAATTTATTAATGACAGGTTTAGGTGAAAAACCATTTGTGCCAGAATATGGTGGTGGTTTAGGAAATATGTTATTTGAACTGGTTGATGAAGAATCAGAAGCAGAAATGGAAATCATTGTACAAAATGCTATTGACATATATGAACCAAGAGCAACATTAGAAAATTTAAATATTAATCTAAGTCCTGATAGAAATTCTATGCATCTTAGAGTTTCTTTTAGAGTAATAAATACTCAAGAATTAGTGACATTAGATACAACTTTATCGAGGGTAAGATAATGGCAACAAGTGTAGCATCTACAAAATTAGATTTTGATACAATTAAAACTGCTTTGAAAACTTATCTGGCTGGAAAAGATCAGTTTAAAGATTATAATTTTGAAGCATCAGGAATCAATAATATTTTAGATGTTCTAGCTTACAATACTCATTATAATGCTCTTACAGCTAACTTTGCACTTAATGAAGCATTCTTAAATACAGCACAATTAAGAAGTTCTGTAGTAGCACATGCAGCTACATTAGGATATGAAACAAGATCAATGACAGCATCTGCTGCAACTGTTAAAATTAATCTTGAAATGGGTGATGTAGCAGGAAGACCCAGCATAATAACTTTGCCAGCATTTACAAGTTTCTCTGCTAAAGTAGGTGATGCAACTTACACTTTTAACACACCTGTAGCTTACACTGCTACTGAAGATCCATCTATTCCTGGAAATTTTAAATTTAAAACATCTTCTGATAGTGAAGAACTTACATTAAAAGAAGGTACTTTAACTAAAAAAACATTTTTAGTAGGAGATGTTGGAGAAAGACAACTGTATGTTATTCCAGATACAACTATGGATACTGCTACTGCTATAGTAAAAGTATATGAGAATGCAGGCTCGTCTAATCCTATTGTCTATACTAGATTATCAGAAGCTATTACTGTAACAAAAGATTCTACTTATTATCAAATATCAGAAGCTCCTAATGGTTACTATGAATTAAACTTTGGTGATGGAATTTCATTTGGTAAAGCTCCATCTGCAGGTAATAAAATTGAAATAGAGTATTTGTCAGTTGTAGGTGAACCAGCTAATGGAGCATCTGTATTTACACCTCAAAGTACTTTATCTGTTACTGTCAATGGTACCCCTCAAAGTTTCAATCTAGTTTCTACTACAACTGCTAATAGTAATAGTGGTGCAGATGTTCAATCAATAGAATCTATAAGATCTAATGCTCCTATTGCTTTTGCTGCTCAACAAAGATTGGTAACCGCAGAAGATTATAAAGCTGTTATTCTTCAAAACTATAGTGGAATTATAGATGCTATTGCTTGGGGAGGAGAAGATAACTTACCTCCAAAATATGGTTGCACTTATGTAAGTTTATTGTTTGCAGCAAATACATCAGAAGCTGCCAAGACTTCAATAAAAAATCAAATAGTTAATAATCTAAGTAAAAATTTATCTGTAATATCTATTGATACATTATTTTCAGATCCTGTAACCACATATTTAGAATTAGGTATAGACTTCCAATTTGATCCAGGCTTAACTGGAACAACTCAAACAGCTACTGAAGCTAGTGTACTAAACACTGTGCAGACTTATATTGATAATAATCTAAAAAAGTTTGGAGGAGTATTTAGACGATCTAATTTACTATCTTCGATTGATAATCTAAGTCCTGCTATTTTGAATTCAAGATGTGCTGTAAAAGTACAATTAAGATTGATACCAGCGCTTCAAGTTGCCACTACTTATACTATAGCTTTCCCAGTATCAATCGCATCACCAGATGACGTAAATCATGTTATAACATCAACTAGTTTTATTTTTAATAATAGAGTTTGTACTATAAAAAATAAACTTAACACTCAAACATTACAAATACTCAATTCAACAGGTGCAATAGAAATTGATAATATTGGTTCATATGAACCATTAACTGGAGTTGTGACCTTAAATGCATTTACTCCTGTGAGTATAACATCTGGAGATAATTTTATTAAAATTACAGCTACACCAGCTAACCAAGCAACTGTTACACCTTTACGTCAGTATATATTAGATATGGACACTGATCCTACATACGCAAATGGTACAGTTGATAGACAAACTCAACAAACAGCATTGACAACAGGTGTAGGAACAGGGGTAATTAGTTACTAATGTCACACGAAGTTGAATATGATAGGTATAACTATAGTTTAAGAACTAATTTAGTAAAAGAGGTTCTTCCTCAATTTTTTACTACTGACTATCCAAACCTAGTAGCATTTTTAAATGGTTATTATGAATATGTAGATTCAGATGAAACATTGTCTCTACTAGATGATTTGTATAGTATAAGAGATATTGAAAGAGCTTCGTTAACTCAATTAGATCAAATTTTTGAAGAAATAGCAAAAGGTGCATCTCGAGATTACTTTGCTGATCCAAGAGAAGTTCTTAGAAATTTTGCAAAATTTTATAGAGTAAAAGGTACAAGATATTCTGCAGAAGGATTCTTTAGAGCCTTCTTTAATGAAGATGTTGAAATAGCTTTTCCTAAAGAAAACATTTTTACATTAGGAACAGACTCTTCCGGAATAGCAAGAAGTTTTATTGGACCAGAAAATTTAGACGTAATACAAAATGGTGCTTTGTATCAAATATTTTCTGTATTATTAAAATCAGCTATACCTCTTTCTAGTTGGAGAGAATTATATAAAAGATTTGTTCACCCAGCAGGTTTTTATCTTGGAGCAGAAGTTGTTATAACTGGTCTAGGTCAGTTTACTCTTTCCGCACCTGATGCTGTTCCAGATTCTGCAGGATTTACAGTTACTAGAGAAGCAAGAGCTTTTGTATTTTCTGGATATACAAATGATTCTAGTTCCACATTTACTCCAAGTGAACAACACATTGGAATACTACCTGACACTAGTGATACAGGACAAGGTGCAGAATTTATTAATTTAGACAGAAGAGTGTCTCATTATCAAAATATGACTGTTGACGTTTGGCAGAAAAACTATTTTGATATCAAAGATGTTGTAAAAGCAAATTCACCTAGATTTGATGAAGATAGTACAGTAACTGATGCATTTGCAGTTAGAATGAGTAATACAGCAGAAAAAATGGATAGAGACTTGTATAGTAAGGATTCAGCAAACACTGGGTATGTATCTGACGAATATGTTGTGTCTGGATATTTCACTCCAGAATAATAGATAAATAGAACCAAAAGGAAATAAATATGGCAATCACACTCAGAAATACAAAGGGTTCGGCGTTGACTCACAATGAGCTTGATGCCAACTTTACAACATTAAGAGATCCAGATGATGTGAGATTTCCACATGGGGCAACAAAAGAAATTGTTGTTACTGTAGCTTCAAAAACAGCTGCTCATAGATATAATGGAACAGGATCATCAAATGGTTATAAACTAGATGGAATAGAGTCTCCGTTTATCCAATTAACACCTGGAAGAACGTATAAGTTTAAACAGGAAGATGGAACTAATGCAGGTCACAGATTAAGATTTTATTATGACGCTGCAAAGACTCTTCCATATACAACAGGAGTAACTACTGCTGGTACATTGGGACAAGCAGGAGCTTATACACAAATAGTAATAGGAGATGATACTCCAGATGTATTACATTATCAATGTGAATCTCATGGTTACATGGGTAATTCTGTTACAGCTCAGGCAAGGAACTTAACCGGACATTATTTAAAAGATTTAGAAAATGTAGATTCTGCTACACCAACCAATAACCAAGTTTTAACTTGGGACAGTGCTAATGGTTGGTGGGAACCTCAATCACCTAGTGCAGGTGGTGGAGCTATAAGATTTATCAAAGCAAGTGATTCTGCCACATCCACTAACATCACTATGGATAGTGCTGGTGCTCAATTAAACATTGTTGCAGGCTCTGGATTGTTGTTGTCTGCTACAGATTCAACTAATACAATTACATTACAATCAACTGGTGGGGGAGGTGGTAGTACAAACTCAGCTTTCTCTAAAATTGTTGTAGCTGGTCAAAGTGATGTTGTAGCTGACTCTTCAGAAGATACTCTTACTCTAGTTGCTGGAACTAATGTTACATTAGGAACAAATGCAGGTAGTGATCAAGTTACTATTAACGCTTCAAACACAGCAAGTAACACAACTGTTACAGAAACTAAAACAACTGCCAACTTAGCTGATAGCGCTGATGGTAATATAACTTTTACAGGATTAGGAAAATCATTTCTACTTAAAACTCTCCAGACAGATAGAAATGCTTGGATTCGAATGTATAATGATTCAGCTGCAATGTCAGCTGATAGTTCTAGAAGCCAAGGAGTAGATCCATCAGAAGGATCAGGAGTTATTACAGAAATTATTACTTCTACACTTTATAATTATTCTATTACACCAGGTGTCATGGGTTGGATTGATTCTGGTTCTGGATCTAATTTAATTTGTAGAGTAAGAAATCTTAGTGGAAGTGCAGGAACAGTTAGTGTAACTCTCAAAGCTCTGAAGTTGGAAGAATAATGGCTGTAAAATATAGATACAATGTTGTATTAAAAGACCCTGAAAAACAAACAGAGGTATTAAATCGACATACCAATTGTTCAGTTGGAGATCCATTAGATGGAACTCCTGGATTGATTGCCATGGATGTTTCTGAGGAAGAAGCACAAGAATTATTAGATGATGATGATGTACAAGAGGTAGAATGGGAACCTGATGTTCAACCAACTGCATCTGGATTTATACCTAGATCTAAAAGAACATTAACTATGTTTACTAAGTCTGCTACTATTGCTACTGGAGGATATGCTAGTGAGAATGGATATGAGTGGGGACCATATTGGTTTCATTGGAGTAGCACTTCTCCTTATACAAAACCTAATGGCACAACACCAGTAATAAATTTAACTGTAACAGTTGTATCTGGTGCAGCCACATATCCTTCTGGTACTGGTGATAGATATGCTATTGATGGCCAAACTCCTAATGGATCACATGAATTTAATTTTACTGATTCGTTAATTCCCGGTGCTACATATGTATTTGATCAATCCGATTCTTCTAATGCGGGTCATCCTATTCAATTCAAAGAAGGTCCTACTGGTAGTGTATACCTTTCTGTAAACCAAGGTACACCTGGACAAGCAGGAGCAAAAACTACATTAATATTATCTGAACATGATCCTAATATTCCATACAATTTATGGATGGATTGTCAAACTCATGGTAATTCTATGGGTGGATATACTTACGTAAGAGCTCCAGGTTATTTTAATTCAGCTCCATATTATGAAAGTATAGCTTCTAATATTTTATCTCCAGCTCAAGACATTGAACAAACTGTTGATGGACGATTTATTGATGTTGTAGCTGTTGAAGCTGGATCACCTACTAGTAGTCTTAATGGTTCTAACGATCACCCAGATTTCAAAGCTCCTGATGGAGTAACAGATAGATTTGTACCAATGGATTGGTCTACAGTGAGTGGATCTATTTCAAGTAGTGCAAATACAAATCAAAGTAGTACACCTTTTAGTGGTCATGCTATTATGGTATTAAGTGGTGCTGGAGGAAGATCTACTGGTTGGTTAAAAAATTCTAGTTTAAGAGTTATATACACTGCTGATGGTATAACAACTGCTTATAATACTGTAAGAACTTGGCACACAACAAAACCAATCAATCCTGAAACAGGCCAACGAAATGCAACAATGGTAACTGGTTCATGGGGTTGGACATCTTATATTCAAGGTAGATATGCTGTTCCTGTTGACGATATTGCTACAATAAATTATTATGGTAACGGAACAAACGCTGATGATGGATCTGGACCTTCTGGAGCAGTCACATCTGTTAATAGACCCGCTGGTGGTTCTTGGGGAAATGATTTTACTGAGTTTTATAACGCTAATATAATACCAAGATCTATTCGAACTTCTAGCAATACTTATGTGTGGGCTGTTACATTACCTTATCCAGGAGGATTAACTTCTACAACATATAAAAACTTGTGGGCTAACTATAATAGTACTCCAGGTCTTTATTCAGTAAAGTCAGCTGGAAACTTTTGTGGAATTTATGCTAAAAGAACTCAAGACAAATATTATAATAATGTTGTAACTGATGCATCAGCTTCTTATTATTATTTACACTCATCAAATGGAAACATTTCATCTAGTCCATCAGTAAGTACTGTAGATACTCAAACTTATTATCCTCTAAGACCATATGGTATAGAAGGTTTAAATGAACACATAGAAGTTGGAGCATCTCAACATTCAACTAAAAACAGATTATTAGAGAATTATACTACTAGAGGACCTGGAGTGGATATATTAGGTAATGGATCTTCTTCACCATCTGCTTACAGTTCTGAAACTTGGGCTGATTGTAGCACTGGTGAATATTATGGAATGGGTGGAGGAACTAGTATTGCTGGACCTTTTGTAGCAGGTGCTTGGGGATTAATAATAGAAGCCTATTATATACGACATGGTAAATATCCTACATACGCACAAGCTAAATCTGCATTGTTAGAAAATGCAGATACAGGCAGAATTGTAGATGTAGAGATAGCTAATAAATCTGCTTTTGGAACAGCAAATAGTAATCCATATAGTACAACAAGATTATATTCTTCATCAGGATTATATGAAACACAAAATTATTTTAATGGAGCAAATCATCTAACAGAAATGATGGGGACTCCAAATAAGTTTGGATTTGTTCCTGATAGTGTAAGATTGTTAGAAACTGTGAATTATAAAGAAGTAAGATCAAAAAGATTTGGTACAAGACCAACATCTGGTCAAACCTTTCCTCGTAGAAAAATACGATTAACTGGTTAAATTTTGATATAAATATATGTAATTATTAAAGGGATATATTAGTAATGGCTCGGCAAACAATTGGAACTGGTACTACTGCAGATGATGGAACAGGTGATACTCTCAGAGCAGCTGGTAACAAAATAAACGCAAACTTTCGAGAACTATACACTCAATTGGGTGATAGTGTTTCTATACTAGGTTTAACCCAAATAGAAAACCATTACATTGTCTTTAATGGTGCGTTAGCTGATTCACATAATACTCATTTAGTTCCTACTGAACCAACAGCACGTAGAGATGTATATATTCCAGATGCTAGTGGAACAATACTTTTAGATTCAGCCACTGCCACTCTAACTAATAAAACATTAACAAGTCCTGTTATAAACAACGCTGTTTTAGATACACCACAGATTAATGATACAACAGATAGTTTTCAATATGTCTTTCAGCCAAACAATTTAGCTAAAGATATTAATATAAATCTACCATTATTGGCAGATAGTGATGCATTTGTTTTTGAAGCTCATTTACAAACATTAACAAATAAAACCTTGACATCCCCCCAGATTGGTACTAAAATAAGTGATGTAAATGGAGCAGAATTAGTTAACTTAACAGCTACTGGAAGTGCAGTTAACGAAATTACAATAGCTAATGCAGCTACAGGTGGTTTACCTACTATTGCTGCATCTGGAGATGATCCAAACGTAACTCTGGCAATTAATTCTAAAGGCACAGGGTCAGTAAGATTAAGTAAACCAGCATATAATGGAGTTGAAATGACTGCAAACGGTGCTGCGTCTGCATCTCATGGAATGATTGTTGGTAACAAATCAGGAGCATTATCTGTATCATTAGCTGATGGGACAATAGCAGGAGAAATTAAAGTTTTTGTTAATAAAGGTACAGGAGTGATGACTGTTACTCCAGCTAACTTTGCACAAGGTACAAGTTTTGCATTAGCTCAATATGATGGCTGTACAGTTATATGGGAAGGTGCCAATTGGTACTTAACTGGAAACCAAAGCACAATTACCATTTAATAGGATAGAAACATGGTCGCAATTATTACAGAAAGATTAAAAAGAAAATTAATCAATGAATTGATGGTTGATGTAGATGCACCCAACTCACAATATTATGTCGCAATTGGTAAATCAGAACAATGGGATAGTGCAGATACTGTTCCAACACCTACTGCTAGTGATTTTACAAGCGACACATTTCGATTAAGTATGCAATCTATGAAGATTGGTGAAGATGTTAGTCTTGTTGTTCCTAGATACAATTGGAGTTCTGGTACACAATATTCTAGGTTTGATACTTCTACTGTAGGTCATCCTACTAATCCTTATTATGTTATTACTGATGAAAACCAAGTTTATGTATGTTTACAAGTAGCTAAAACTGCAGCTGGAATTGATTTACCTTCAACTGTTCAACCAACTACTACAAGTGCAACTACTCCACAACAAACATCTGATGGATATGTGTGGAAGTATTTGTATACTCTAGGAGCTAGCAACGCTAGTAAATTTTTATCAACTAATTTTATGCCAGTGGAATATATAAATCCAGCTACAGATTCTGCTACTCTTACAGCTCTTCAAAGAGAACAAAGAGAGATACAAGCTAAAGCAGTTAAAGGACAACTTTTAGGAATAGAAGTTACTGATGGTGGTTCTGGATATGATAGCACTGGACCGACAGTTGTTATAACAGGTCTTCAAAACAGATATGATAGTGCTGGTGGATTAAGTCCTAGTACAGCTACAGCTACTGCTTCAGTATTTAATGGAGCTATAACTAAAATTAATGTTAATGATTACGGAAGATTTTATGAAGCTGCCAAGATTGAATTTTCAGGTGGTGGTGGAACTGGAGCTGCAGCAAGAGCAATTGTAAGTACTGTTGGAGATGATCCAAGAAAAAATCTTGGTGCTACTGCTGTAATGTTTAATTGTAAACTTACTGGAGATGAAGGAAATACATTTCAAATAGAAAATGATTACAGACAAGTGGCTTTGATAAGAAATCCAAGAACAGGTCCAGACTCTGCGCCTTATTCTACTCCTACTATTAACGATCCTTATTATCAACAAGCACCAATAAACCAAGCTCAATCATCTAATTGTTTAAGAGCATTGAAACTAGCTACTACTTCTGTAGCATTTACAGCTGACAAAACTATTGTTGGTGGAACATCTGGAGCACAAGGATACATAGACAGAGTAGACTCTAATAGAGTTTATTTTCATCAAAATGAACAAACTGGATATGGACACTTTTCATCTGGCGAAGCTGTAACAGAAGCTAATGGTAGTGGATCGGGTTCATTAGATTCAGTAGGGGCTGGATTTTTAGATAGCGCTGATGTGAATATTTTCACTGGTGAAATAATGTACATAGATAATAGAGCATCAATTACTAGAAACCTTGATCAAACAGAAGATATTAAAGTCGTTATTCAATTTTAAGTTAGGTAAGATATGGCAACCACATTTACAAAAGATCTCTTTAGTACAACTTATAAAGATGACTTTGTTGATAGTGCAAACTATCATAGAATTCTTTTTAATTCTGGTAGAGCTCTTCAAGCTAGAGAGCTTACTCAGTTACAAACTATTATTCAAAGAGAAATAGAAAGATTTGGTAGAAACATCTTTAAAGAAGGTGCTTCTGTAAATCCTGGTGGTCAAACTCTAAACACTAATTATGAATTCATTAAACTTAATACAACTACTATATCTTTACCTACCAACCCTGAGCAGTATTATGGTACTGTATTTACAGGTCAAACATCTGGCGTAAAAGCTAGATTGTTAGAATTTTTTGAAGAAGATACTGTGGTTGGTGATCCTGCTACTGTATATGTTCAATATACAAGCACTACTGGTGGTAATCATGGAACTACACCAGTTAGAATGCAAGCTGGAGAAGATTTTATTAATCCATCTGGTGCAACATTTAGAGCTCAAACTACTAATACTGTAGCTGACCCTGCAACTGGAATTGGATGTAAAATATCTATAGCTCAAGGAGACTTTTTTGTCCAAGGGCATTTTGTAAATGTTTCTCCTCAATCAATCATGTTGGGAAAATATACTAACACTCCTACAAAGACTGTAGGATTTAAAGTTGTACAAGATGTTGTTACAGTTACAGACAATCAATCATTGTATGATAATCAAGGAGCTAATCCAAATACATCTGCTCCTGGAGCCGATCGTTATAGAATTAATTTAGTACTTACTACAGAAGATCAAATCACTGGTAATGAAAACTTTGTATATTTTTGTAGAGTAATTAATGGAGTTGTATTTGATGTAGTATCAGGTATAGATGAATATAATAAAATTGAAGATAATATTGCTAGACGTACTAAAGAAATTCATGGAAACTTTTTTACTAAACCATTTATTTGTTCTTATGAATTAGATAGTCAAAATAGTCATCTAATAGCTTCTATTGAAGCTGGAACTGCATATGTAAATGGTTATAGAGCCCACACATCTTATACTACAAGATTAAGAGTGCCAAAGGCAACAACAACATTGTCGCTTAATAATGAATTATCAGCAGCTGATTATGGAAATTTTGTAAGAGTTACGAATGTAAAAGGTTTACCTGATTTAAGAACTTTAGAACTACAAAATCTTAGAAATGATACTAACTATGGTGGAACTACTATTGGTACAGCTAGGGTAAGATCTATAGAGAAAGATGGTTCTTTCCGCAAGTATTATCTTTTTGATATAAAGATGAATGCAGGTGAAACATTTAATAGTGTAAGAAATATTGGTATATCTTCAACTCAACAAGCTGATATTTTGAGTGCTTTAAATAGTGTAGCAGATTCAACTAATCTTCCTTTATTGAACGAACCAGAAAAAAATAATGTTTTCTTTGATTTAAAATATGAACGTCCAAAAACATTTACTGATATCTTACTTACTGTCCAAAGAGTATTTAAACAAACTGCCAATGGATCAGGTGCTACTCAGTTATCTGGTGGTACTGGAGAAACATTAGTTAATACTGGTGATTGGATTGTTACAAGAGATGATACAGGAGCTGCTGTAAGCCCAACATTTAGTCTTATTAATAATGGTAACCAATGTGATGTTAGTGGTTTACCTGCTGGTGTGGCAATAACATTTTTATGTAAGGTTAGACGTTCACAAGGAGCTGTAAGAACAAAAACATTAGCTACAAGAAGTATTACTGGTCAACAATTAGATTCAACTACTAATACAGATATCATTCAATTAAATCTAGGACGTCCAGATATCTTTGCTGTTGATAGTATTAGAGACGACAGTGCAGGTGGTGTTGATCTTCTAGGCGACTTTATCATAGATAATGGACAAAGAGATAATTTTTATGGACCAGGTAGAATTATTCTAAAAGGTGAAAAAGGAGCTCCAGCAAGTGGAAAGGTGTATGTAAATTATAGACACTTTACTCATAACACAGGTGACTTTTTCTCTGCAAAATCCTATGATGTTATTGCATATAAAGATATTCCATCACATACATTGAATGATGGAACTCATGTAGAATTACGAGATGTTTTAGATTTTAGACCTATCGTTGATAGTAGTACAACATCATATTCAGCAGCTAATGTTAGTGAATTACCTGACAATACAGATGTCATTGATTTTGATGCAGAATATTATCTACCAAGACTAGACAGATTAGTTATTGATCAAGATGGTTTAGTTAGAAACAAGCAAGGTATCCCTAATCAAGATCCTAAATTACCTCCACTAGCTAATAATGAAATGTTATTAGCTGATGTAAGACTTAATGCTAATACATTACATGATTCTGATGTTTCTATAGCTCACTATGAAACAAAAATGTTCACAATGAAAGATGTTGGACATATGGAAGCTAAACTAGATCAATTGTATGAATATACAACATTGTCTATGTTAGAAAATGGTATAGCAAACTTAGGTACTTTAGATTCAGCTGGAAACGATAGAACAAAAGCTGGATTCTTAGTAGACAATTTTAAAGATCATGTACTAAGTGATATCGGTAATGTTGAATATAGAGCTTCTATAGATCCTCTTAATAAAGAATTGAGACCACCTATATATGAAGAATCTATTAAATTAATGTATGATTCTGCTCTTTCATCTGGTGTAGCAAGTTACGGTGATAATGTAATGATCTATCATTTAGATTCATCTTACATATCTCAACTACAAACATCAGGTACAGAAAATATTAATCCATTTGCTGTTATAACTGGTTTTGGTCATTTAGAATTATCTCCTGCTTCTGATGAATGGAAAGAAAGTGAAAGAATTGGAGAAAATGTAATTGGTGGTGGAACCATTAACGCATTCAGTGGTGATCAAACTCAATTATTTAACAATCAACAATGGAATTGGGCTGGTACAGAAATTGGTGCAACAAGATCTCAAATTGTTGGATCTACTATTACAGGATCATCTACAGCTAATTCATCAAACACATCTAATTCAGAATCAACAAGTGGTGCTTGGAATTCATTTACAACCACAACTTCAAATATACAAACTACTACAACTACTACGCAAACAACATCAGCAGTTGCCAGAGTTGATTCATTTTCAACAATTAGATCGACAATTGGTAATAGAGTTGTTGATGTAGCAGTTATACCATTTATGCGATCTAGAGCTATATTCTTTAGAGCTCAAGGATTAGAACCAGAAACAAATTATACAGCATTCTTTGATGGTGTAGATGTAAGTTCTTGGGTACGATATGTAGCAACCGGACAGTTTGATCAAAATTTACATATATCCAGAAACAATGAATTAGGTAATCAATATGCTAACGCTACACAAACACCTTTTGGTACACCAGCTACTATTACACCTCTTGTAAGTGATGTAAATGGTACTGTAGAAGGTGAATTCTTCTTACCTAATACAGATGCTATTAAATTTAAAACAGGAGCAAGAGAATTTAAACTTCTGAATATTACAGTGAACAATGAAGATGATGCTACTTCAATAGCTAAGACAGTTTATACATCTGCTGGTGTATTAGAACTTTTTGAAGAAAACATATTGTCTACACGTGTTAGACATATTGTAACAGGAACATCTGTATCATCAAGTTCATCTACCGCAGTGACTGGACGATCAGAAGTCTCTTCAACCACACAAAGAAATTTAGTTACTGGAGAAGTTAGAGTAGATGGAATTACTACTGTTCCTCCACAAACAGTTGTTCAAGTAGATCCATTAGCTCAAAGTTTCTTTGTAGCTGAGCAAGATGGTGTATTCATTAAAAAGGTAAATCTATACTTTGCCACTAAGAAAGAGGCAGATGGAGTAACAGATACTGTTATGCCAGTACAATTACAAATTAGGCCAATGGTGAATGGTTCTCCATCTTCAACAACTGTAGTACCTGGATCTGTAGTATTCAAAGCTGCTGCCGATATACAGATTTCAGATAATGCATCTCTTTTAACAGAATTTAGTTTTGCTGAACCAGTTTACTTATCTCCTTATACAGAGTATGCAATAGTATTGTTAGCAGAAACTACTGCTTACACAGTTTATGTTGCTGAAACAGGAAAGTTTCAATTAGGATCAACAGAAAAACGAATTACAGCTCAGCCAGCTATGGGATCTTTATTTAAATCTCAGAATGGATCAACATGGTCTCCAGATCAAACTAAAGACTTAATGTTTGAAATAAGAAGGTGTAGTTTTGTTCCTGGAACATATACAGTTCATTTAAACAGTGCTAATACTCCACCAAGACTATTAGAACCAAACCCTGCTAAAACTACAAGTGGTGGTACAAGAATTCAAATAGCTCATCCAAATCATGGTTTCAAAGCCAATGATACTGTAGCAATATATGGATTTGATTCTGCTTCTTCTTATGCAGGAATATCTGGCGCTAATATAAATGGTTCAAGAACTATCGATAGCGCAGATGAAGATAATTTTACTATTAATGCTGGTAACAATGATAATGCAACAGCTACATCTTCAATAGGTGGATCAAATATTAGAACTTCTCAGAACTATCTATTTGAGCAAGTATATCCATATCTTGAAACATTGATTCCTCAAGGAACAAGTATATCAGCTGTTGGAAGATTTACTGCTGGTAGAAGTACAGCAGACTATCATATGAATAAAGGTGTGTTGGATAATACTTTTTCAAATATGTATTCACTAGATCCTAGCACAACTCCACTTACTATAAAAGCTCATAATTATTTTCAAGATCCAAAAGTAGTTCACAGTCAGTTTGTAGGAGGTAATGCAGCTCAATTAACTGTTACTTTAACAACTAATAATAGTTATGTGTCTCCTGTAATTGATATGCAAAGAGCAGCTTTATGGTTAACACATAATAGAATAGATAATCAAGTAGCAAGTCCTGATCCTGCAAACACTGCTCCAAATACTGTTGTAAACAATCATCCATTGATTTATAAAGAAGAAACAGATCCAACTGGAGGTACAAGTCTAGCTAAACATATTACTAAACCAGTGACACTAAATACTACAGCTGTAGGTTTAAGAATTATGGCTTCGGTTCATAGACCTTCAGTAGCAGATGTGAAATTATATTATAAAGTAATTGGCATAGAGGGAGATCAAAATTTTGATGATATCCCTTGGTCTTATCAAGCTCCGTTGAAACCAATGCCTTCTGATGAAAATCCAAATGTGTTCAGAGAATATGAATTCTTGGTTGGAGATAAAGGTGGATTGGCTCAGGCATTTACAAGATTTCAACTGAAGCTGGTGATGAGATCATCTAATAATGCAAAACCTCCTAAGGTAAAAGATATGAGAGTGATTGCATTAGTTACATGATAAAGGAACAAATGAATAGACTAGAAAAAGTAAAAGGTACTAATTTTTTATTTAAAGATCCATTAACCAGGGTTGTTCATAACTTAAATCATGCAGAAGCAGAAAATGCTAGAATGTTAAAGCGTGAACGGAAAAGAAAAATGGAAGAACAAGATAGGTTAAAAAATGATGTAGATGATCTTAAAAAAGATATGAGTGAAATAAAAACCTTATTAAAACAAATGGTGGAAAAACATGGCTAAAACATTTCTGCAACTAAATGATCAAATTGTCACTTGGCGAACAAAGCATAACGACATTGTTAACAATATTGGAGATTTAGCTCAACTTACTCCAATAATTGGGGATTCATTTGATTCTGATTTAGTTACAGCTATTATTAGAGCTGCTTCTACCGGAACTGATTCTGCACAAGTTGTAGCTATAATGAGTTCAAATTTTGCCGATAGTTCTATTGGCAGTATTCAATTGAAACAAGAACAAAATTTGATATTGTATGATTCAGATGGAACTGTATTGAAATCGTTATGGGGAGCTGGAATCTAACATGAGAATACTTCAAAATGATACAAGGATTTAGTTATGGCTGTCAGGCGACCAGTAAGATTATCTGGATCAAATTTGAGATCATACTCAACAGCAGACCTTCTTTCTCTACATAAAGAAGGAGTCAATCAGTATGGTCACAATCCTTCTGTAACATTACAAGTTATATCTAACGGTGGTAATTTAAATACTATCACTGATACAAGATATCAAGCATCAGAAGCTGTTATTACAACAGATGGTACATATACTACACCTGGTGATACTTCAGCTATCACTGTAAACAATCAGCATGTTCACATGACTCATGCTACTATTGCTGAACCTCAATTTACTGGAACAGCCTGGGAAGATTATTCCTTTCCTGTATATTTTGATTCTAGTAATAATATTCACGTTATGGATAAAGTTGATTGGTTTGATAGTTGTGTTGGACCATGTTTAGATTATTTAAGATCAAATGAAGGTACAGACGATCAAGAACTTAGAGCTGGAACGTATCATATATCAACTAGTGGAAGTGTAGCTGGATCAACACTAGTATCTGCTACACCAATATTTGTTGATACAAAAGCAGACACTACTGCTTTTGCTTCAGGTGATTTACCTGAATTAAGAGATCAGCAAGCTGCAGTAACTAATTATTATCTTCACAGATTTGATCCTACTCCTATTAGTTATAACACACCAATTGTACTTCAAAAAAGTACTCAACAACTAATAGCTATGCCAAAACCAGCATTTAGTGATATGTTAGGTACATGGATAAGATATGCAGCAGCTATGGACTATGCAAATAATTATAAAAAGTTATTTTATAATTTTTATAACAGTTCTCAATCCTCTTCAAGTACTATGGACAATAGAGGTTCTGCTATACTAAATACATTTACAGCAGCCCAGACGTTAAGACAATTTGAAGATGCAACTTATGGAGGTGGTTATGGATATAACTTATATATTGCTCAGCATGTTCCATCAGGTTCACAAACAGCTGACTCAGCTAACACATGGCATTTAAGAATATTTCACGTTAACCCTTCAGGAAACATACCTCAGTAACAAAAAAGGTTTTATTATGGCAGTATTCTCAGGCAAAATTCAATCAGCTAAATTTCTAGATGACAACCAAAAAATAATTGAAGTTCTCTTTAAAGAAGGGAAACAATATAATTCGTTTAACGTAGTAGTAGATTATAATGATAGTAAGTTTAAAGACTTAATTAATGAATATCCTATGGATAAAATTGCTGAGTATACGGATCAGTATTATAAAACTATTACAGATAGACAACATGATGCTATTGCTGAAAAAGCACGTCATTTATTTGAAGAGTGGAGAGTAAAAGTACAAAAAGTTTTAGATAAACAAGATAATGAAAGATATTTACATTTTGAGAAATATAAAGAAGCAGAGTTAAAAAAGTTAGAAAACCTTATGGCTTCTATGCAAAGTAAAACTGATCAAGACATAAATGATAAACTCGAAGTTTTTTATAAAGAAATGAAAATGGAAGTTGAAAGGCAGGAGAAAGTAATAGATGCTGAAACTAGAAAGAGGCAAGATGATTTAGATGCTGACCAAGCTAGGAAAGAAGCACTACTAGAAAAGTTAACTCAAGAAAAATATGCTGAAATTGAAAAGTTTCAAAAGGAGAGAAGTGAAGAACTTTATAAAAATGCTGACCAATATAAATTAGAACAATTACAAATATTAGAAAAAGAAGTTGACCTTCAGGTTCAAAAGAGGTATAAAGAGGTAGAAGATTATAGGTACCAGCAATCATTAGAAATCAAAGAAGAGTTTAGAAAAAGACTAAGCATTACTATGCCTGATGCTCCAACGTCAGCTGGTGAAAGATTGACTACTGAAAATGTTGTAAAGTTTTGGTTAGAAAAACAAAAAGATGAAGATACAATATTCAAAACAAAATTAGCTATTTTTAATACTGATGAAGTTAAAAATCATAAAGATCGTGAAAAGAAAATGAAAGTGAGAAAAGCAAAAACTCTTCCTGAGTTATTTGCAGCATATCAAGAATGTATAACATAATATGTGTAAAGTTTGGATCAAAGTATTCAGCAGATTTTGTAAATAAATTATATTCAGATTGTAAAGATTCATGTTCTAATTTTGAATTCTATTGCTATACTGAAAATTCTGAAGGTGTTAATCCTGATATCAATATTATTGATCCTGTTGGTCCTGTGCTCAAAGGAGTATGGAATAAACTAGCTTTATTCAGTAAAGAATTTCCCATTAAAGGTAAAAATATATTTTTGGATCTGGATGTGTTTGTCCAAGGAGATTTATTTGAAAAACTTGGTGATCATAATTGGGATAGTTTACATCTAGTACATGCTCCATGGAAAGTCAACAAAAAAAGATATGGACGTTTATCTAGTTATGATGTATATCATCATAGTTCTGTAATGACTTGGGAAAACAATGTACACGATATTTGGGAACATTTCAACAGTGGACTTAGAGATTATTTTATGAGAAAATATAAAGGAATAGATCGATTCCTTGCACACGAAGATTTTGAAGTAAAATACCTCCCAACACATTATTGTTTATCAAAAAAACATGAAGAATATAATCCACTTATTAGAGCTAAACCTACAGTTATAACATATGAGGAAATAGATGTACAACTCGAAGATCTTGTATAATGCTCTAAAGTTATCTGAACAAATATATGATGAATCTCAATATGGAGTTGATGATCTTTATAGAATAAAAGATATATCTCATTGCCTCGACAAAAATCATTGGCAAAGTAAAACATGGTTAGCAGAAAACTTATGTGAATTATATAATCACGATTGTGGTAAGATATTGATAGTTGGTGGTTGGTATGGTTTAACTGCTTACTTGTTAAGAACATTCTGGCCAGAACCTCAGATGAATATTGTTTCATCTGACATGGATCCTATGTGCGAACAGTATGGATACAAGTTGTTTCCTGATTATGATATACAATTTAAAACATTACAAGTCAACGATAAACTTGACTTATCTGGATATACTGTAATAGTTAATACTAGTTGTGAACATATGGAGCCTAAAGATATTCAATACATAATTGATAATAAAGATAAAGATGCGTGGGTTGCATTTCAAACAAATGATTACTATAGTATAGACTCTCATATTAATTGTTCTCCAACATTAGAATTTTGGAAAGAAGAGTTAGGAAGTATGGAGTGGTTTGCTTATGCAGGACAACAACCAGCATCTGAATTTAATAGGTTTATGATCATTGGAAAATAAAGTAGTTTTCAGTATCTTTGTAGACATTCCTGACGACAGGTTAGATAATCCTGGTTGGTATGTTGATGGTGTCCAAGTTAAAACTGAAAAGAGTAAAGATACAAAAGTTGCTCTTTTGGATAGTGCTGATAAGATTGCAGAAAGACAAATGAAGTATGCACACGATATTGGTGCAGACTATCGACTATTTAAATATGATGATTATTACCAAGAGTTTTTTGATTATATTAAAAAACATCATCCAGAGATATCAGAATATGATATTATAAACTTTTATAAGCACAGAGTAATGAGAAATCTGGCTGAAGAATATAAGTACGTTTGTTATATGGATTTTGATGTTATTCCTAATACTACAGATTGTATATTTGAAGCTCATAATGTAGATAATATGTTAGCTGTAGCAGAAATGAATAGATTAGCATTTAGAGGAAAAGTAGTAGCGGCAGAAGATTATAACTTGTGTATTCGTAATCCTGCAACCAAATATTGGAATACACATGCTCTATTAATGGATGAAGGTGTGGATCCTGAAAATGATGTATTTAATACAGGAATCATGGCAGGTTCGTCAGAAGTAATAAAAAGATTAGATTACTTTAGAGATTTTGAAGACGTTATCAATAAGATGACTAATTTGAAACAAGATGATTTTTCTATGTATCCAAAGAATATTCAAAGAGTATTTGGATATGATAATGAAACGGTCTTTTCTTATTGGGTTAAACTTAGACAGATAGAAATACAATATATGTCTCGGCAATGGCATTGGTTAGTAGATGAATTAATTACTAAACCACAAGAATTAGATCCTAATGCTAAATTGTATCACTTCATAAATAAACAAATGACCTGGGCTTTATAAACATATAAATAGAATAAAAACGACTTGTATAAAAGAGAGTTTTATCCTATGGCCCAATATGAAGAATTGACAATCGATAAAGGTTCAGACACTACCATCAAATTAGAGTTAGAAGATAATAGTGGTAATAATAAGAACCTCACTAATTACACAGTTGCAGCAAAATTAAAGAAAACATATAATTCCAAAGACAGTGATGCAACTTCGTTTACAGCAACAATAGCATCTCCTCCAACTGATGGTATAGTAAATTTATCACTTACCAATACACAGACTGATGCTCTAACTGCTGGTCGCTATGTATATGATGTAGAGATTTCATATCAACAAGATAGTAGCACTACTGTTGTTGAAAGGGTCCTTGAAGGCACTATAGACGTTACGCCAAGCGTGACTTAACACTTTAAGGAATTAGAATGGTAAGAGTAGTAGTACGAGACCAGACCGCAGTTAAGGTAGCTGGTGATGCCACCAAAGTAGTTAGAATAACAATTGGGCCACCAATAAATGTGGGTAATGCTACTTCTGGGGTTCTAACTAGTTTAGCTGACGTCAACGGTACTACTAATAGATCTCATGGAACAATACTTCAATGGGATTCAGCCTCCAATAAATTTATTCATATATCATTTGACGCTGCCGGTGGAGGAGTTAGATCTCAAGTCAGTGCAACAGATGCTGGTGGTGATGGAAGTTTTTCATATGATAGTGTAACTGGAGTATTTACATACACAGGTCCTTCAGCCACAGATGTTAGATCACATTTTGTAGCTGGAACCAATATAACTTATGATAGCGCAACAGGTGTTATAAGTTCTACTGCTTCTGGTGGGGGAGTAAATACTAATCAAGGTTTAACTACAGATAGTTTAGCTCAAGGATCTACAAACCTTTACTACAGAGATTCTTTTGCTAGAAATGCTATTAATGTCACTGATGCTGGTGGCTTAGGATCTGTGTCATATGATAGTCCAACAGGTATTTTAACGTACACAGGACCGTCTACAGCAGATATTAGAAATCAACTAGTAGCTGGAACAGGTATTGTTTATGATAGTGCATCTGGTGTTATATCATCTTCAATTACAGCCAATGCATTTGATAGTGCTGAAGCCAGAAAGTCAATATCAGTAACAGATGCAGGTGGTGGAGGTTCATTATCTTATAACTCTACAAACGGGGTTATTACATATACAGGAATTTCAGATTCTGCTATTAGATCCTTAATTACTGCTTCTGGTAGTATAACATATGATTCGCTTTCAGGCAACATTTCTTTTACAGAAAAATCAGATGCAGCTATAAGACAACTGTTTGCATCTACTGGTGGTGCTTTATCTTATGATACTGGTACAGGTGTGTTTTCTGTTGACTTAGCTGATGCAACTACTATAGAGGATTCTGCATTAGTTAAAAGTATATTCTCTGCAACTAATTCTGGGACTGGGTCAGGTAATTTATCATATAACAATGGAGTATTTACATATACTAAAGTTACTGATTCTGATATTAGGAGTACAATTACAGCAAGTGGTGATCTAACCTACGATTCTCTTTCTGGTAATATTTCGTTTACTCAAAGAACAGATCAACAAATAAGAGAATTGTTTGCTTCAACTGGAGGTTCTTTATCTTATGATACAGGTACTGGATTATTTGCAGTTGATATTGGATTGTTTGATAAAATTAACGATTCAGCAACTGTAAGGAAAATTTTTACTGCATCAACTGCAGGAATTGGTTTTGGTGATTTAACATATGATTCTACTTCAGCAGTCACAACTTTAACTAAAGTTACAGCTTCAGATATAAGATCAGTATTTGAAGATAGTAATACATCAGGTACTTTTGGATCTTTACAATATAATCCAACAACAGGAATATTTAAATATAGTGGTGTATCTCCTGCAGATATAAGAGGTCAATTATCTGCTAGTGGAGATTTAAGTTATAATCAAGGTACTGGTGAATTTACTTTTAATCATCCAACTATGTATGATGATTCAGATGCAAGAAAATCATTAACTGCTACTAATGTAGATCTTTCTCAATCATCTACTCTTGGATCGGGTAGTTTATCATACGATAGTGTTACTGGTGTATTTACTTTTACTAAAGTAACAGATTCAGATATTAGAAGTGCAATAAATCTTGTAGATGTAAGTGGAGATGGATCTCTTACATATGATTCTGCTCAAGGTATATTAACATACATAGGACCAAGTCCTGGTGAAGTTAGAGCTCATTTAGCAGCCACTACTGAAGGTGATATAGGATCTATTCAATATGATTCGTCTTCTGGTAATATTAAATATAATCTTTCTAAAGATAGTATAAGAGGATTATTTTTAGTAAACAATCCACATTCAGTAAACTCTCCAGGATTAGTATATGATAGTGCAACAGGAACATTCACACACTATCCTGATTTTACAACAGTAAGTATTAGAGGTTTAATATCTGTTGACTCAGCATATAAAGTTGGGTTAGGTAGATTAGCCTATTTCCCAGGAGATTCAATTGACTCTGGTGGTGTATTTCAATATACTGGACCTACAGTTGATTCTATAAATCAAGTATTGTTTGGTGGTTCTGGAAATATAACTGATTCTAATTTATCACCAACTGGTGTTGATAGTGGTACATATGGATCAGCTTCTCAAATTCCTGTATTCACAGTTAATTCAAAAGGTAGACTTGATAGTGCTGGCTCAGTTGCTGTAGCTGGTGTATCAGGAGTAACATTTGATTCTTCAACCGGTCTTATAAGCGTAACTACTTCAGCTGGAACAACATTCTCAGATTCGATTAATCTTAGTCCTTTCACTACAAGTAATTTAGCTGAAGGTAATAATTTATATTATCTTGATAGTAGAGTAGATTCTTATATTGGTGGAGGTTCTTTAGGTAATATTGTAACAACTGGATATTTAAGAGGACCATCTGAATTTATAATTGATCCAGCTACTCATGGAACAGATTCTGGTACATTAAAAGTTCTAGGTAATCTACAAGTAGAAGGAACAACTACTACAATTAATTCTACTACTATAACTCTTAATGATAAAAACATTGTTATAGCAGATAGTGCTGCAGATAGTTCAGCTCTTAATGGTGGAGGTATTACTTGGGGTGGGGATAGTATAGTAAATAGTCCTTCATTTACTTACGCCCATGCAACAGCACGATTTATATCAAATAGAAATATACAAGCTGATAGTTTTATAGGAACCATATCAAGTCTAGCTAATCATACTACTACAGGGTTAGCTGAAGGTACAAATTTATATTATACTACTGCAAGATCTGATTCTGATTTTGATATAAGATTAGCAACTAAGTCCACATCAGATTTAAGTGAAGGTACAAATAAGTATTTTACTGATGCTAGAGTTGATTCTCACTTAGCAACAGTATACAGACCTGGCAATATATCTCGAACAGGTTATTTACAATTAAGAGATGAAGGAACCACTGGAAATTATTTTGGACCGACAGTTTATCTTGATAAAAGACCATCTGACAATAGTACATCTGATTGGGATTACTTAGGTTCAATTAGTTTTAGAGGTGAAAACAGTGCACAAGAAGTAATAACTTATAGTGTTTTGACTGGTCGTATTGAAGATCAAACTGATAGTACTGAAGATGGTCGTATAGAACAGTATGGAATGAAAGGCGGTGCCTGGACACAGATGGCTGCTTTTGGTCCATACGCTTGGTCTCTACTTGCAGATCAATATATTCAATGGTACACACATAATGGAACAAATTATGATGTTAAACTAGTAGCGCCAACACCAACCGCTGATAGAACAATTACGTTACCTGATGTATCTGGTAATGTGTTAGTATCTGATGGGGATTATGATTCAGACATTAATATCAATCTAACAAACGGAAAAGATATTTATGTTAATTTATCATCTACTAGTGAATTTCATATTACTTCAACTACAAATGGTATTTTTCCTACATTAGAATTATCCAGAACCAATGATGGTACCTATGGTCCTGTTGTAATTAACAGGCACAAAACCTCAAGTCCTCATCCAGTTGATCACAATTACACAGAATATTGGAAAGCTAGTGATGATTCTGGTTATCAATATGACAGATACTATGCATCATTAATTGGAACCACTCCTATTACCAATTATACTGGTAATAATTTTGCTGGTAAACTTCAATGGAGTATGTGGGAAAAAGATGGTGCTGCTAATGGAAAACCTTACTTATCTTTAGATGGTCAGTTTGAGAAAGTTGAAATTCATAAACATTTAGATGCTGATAGTGCTACATTTTCTGCTAGAGTATATGCTACAGATAGCTTGTGGGCTGGTAAAGGTATTATGTTTGAAGGAACAGTAGATTCTTTTCAAACTCATTTAGATATAACTCCTCCAACAGCCGATAGAGAAATACTGTTACCAGATGCTTCAGGTACACTTGCACTGGTTAGTCAATTATCTAGTGGTCAACAAGATTCTG
>Ga0160423_10000165_pt1 | contig 49529 bp, 46 predicted proteins | sample CRUFie14St8metaG_FD_108191 | JGI IMG/M metagenome (GOLD analysis project Ga0160423, IMG submission 108191) | Marine microbial communities from the Costa Rica Dome - CRUD Field 142mm St8 metaG | ecosystem: Environmental > Aquatic > Marine > Oceanic > Photic zone | place: Costa Rica: the Eastern...
AAAAGTTCGCTCTACAACGCGCTCACCGGCGGCGGAGCGCTCGCTGCGCCATATGCTTTCGCAACAAAAGACCCCAACATTGGGGTAGCAAAAGTTCCCGACGAACGGCTTGACCGCCTTTCTGCGATGTCATCATCAAAAAATACGATTCATGCCTCGGTGGAAGTAGTCGACATCGGCGGGCTCGTCGAAGGAGCGAGCAAAGGAGAGGGGCTCGGCAACAAGTTCCTTGCGAACATTCGAGAAGTTGATTCCATCGTGTTTGTTCTCCGAGCATTCGCCGATGACGACGTTCCCGGACCATCAGATCCTCTCGAACACCTCCGAGTGGTCGAACTGGAGCTCGCCCTCGCTGACCTTGAGACCGTCGAAAAGCGCCTTGCCGATGTCGAACGACGATCAAAGCTCGACAAGGGGCTCGGTGATGAACTGGACGCACTTCGCACAGCAAACGAAGCACTGTCAGATGGAAGGCCCCTCTACCGAGCCGGACTCTCCGACGGAATCCGCGAAACCCTCGAGCCGTATTTCCTTCTCACAAATCGCAGGGTGCTCGCTGTGGTCAACGTTGGCGAAGGCGAACTCGACAACATTTCTGCCGAGGAGCACAAGGTCGCCGAAGCATTCAACGATGCCGGCGACAATGTTGAAGTCATTGGTATGTGCGTTCAACTCGAGGCTGAAGCCGCAGCAATTTCAGACCCAACAGAACGCGCAGAAATGCTCGAGGGCCTTGGGCTTGGCGAGGGAGCACTGTTCCGAATGGTGCGTTCGGCCTATCACCTTCTCGGATTACGCACCTTTTTCACTACTGGAGACAAAGAGTCGCGCGCATGGACCTTCCGCAACGGTTCAACTGCTCCGGTGTGCGCCGGACGCATCCACACCGATTTCCAACGGGGATTTATTCGGGCTGAAGTCATCGAATGGGAACAGCTCCTCGAACTCGGCTCATGGAATGCGGCAAGGGACGTCGGCAAACTTCGCTTAGAGGGCAAGGACTATATCGCCGGCGACGGCGATGTCATGGAATTCCGTTTCAACGTCTGATCCGTCGATTTCTGCATCACCTCCTGCCACACTGGTGTCGTGGGATGGATCGTCAGTGGCGCTCGTGTGCTCGCCTCAGCAGAACGTGCTACCGACCCATCATCACGTCGCAAGGGCCTACTTGGCCGCACCTCGTTTTCAGGTGCTCTCATCATCGAGCCATGTAACTGGGTTCACACCATTGGCATGAAGTTCGCAATCGACGTCGCATTTGTCGACCGAAATGGGGCCGTCATTAAGACACAGCGGATGCGGCGGAATCGGCTCGGTATTCCCGTCATCGGCGCTGCGTACGTCGTTGAGGCTGAGTCAGGAGCATTTTCTCGCTGGGGGCTTCACGTCGGCGATGAGCTCGAATTTCGAGGTCAACAACCCGACTCATCGGAGAACAAATGACTGGCACGCTGTGGCTCGTCGCCACACCGATTGGCAATCTGGGAGATATCACTCCTCGCGCCCGAGAGACACTCGAAAAAGCTGCACTCGTGTGTTGCGAGGACACTCGACGAACCGGTCGGCTGTTGCAACACCTCGGTGTTACTGCGCAAACTCTTGCAGTATGCAACGAGCACACTGAACATCGTCTCTCCGAACGAGTCGTAGACGAGTTAGCCGCCGGACATGACGTCGCAGTCGTCTCTGACGCCGGAACGCCGGGTATCTCAGATCCAGGTGAACGCCTTGTGCTGGCCGCAATCGATGCCGGCGCCAACGTCAGCGCAATTCCCGGAGCCTGCGCAGCCATCAGTGCACTCATTACGAGTGGCCTCCCCACCGAACGTTTCGTCATGGAAGGCTTTCTGCCTCGGCGCGGCCAAGAACGAACCGATCGCCTAACCGATATCGCCGCCGAGCACCGAACGATCGTGCTCTACGAGGCCCCACACCGCATCGTTCGAACGCTTGCTGAACTCACCAAAATCTGTGGCGGTGACAGACAGATCAGCGTTAGTCGTGAACTCACGAAACTGCATGAAGAGACAATCCGATCTACCCTCGCAGAGCTTCGCCTCGCGCAACCACGCGGTGAATATGTCATCGTCATCGCAGGGCGCCCACGAGAACGGCAAACTATCACCGAAGAGTCGATACGCAGCGCTCTTGAAGAGGCCTTGTCCCGAGGCCTAAGTCGTCGTGACGCAGCAGCAGATGTTGCGCGACGCCTCGGGATTCCGCGACGGCAGGCCTACGATCTCGTCATACAGTCACCTTCACCTCAAGAGATGAACACATCATGAGTGAATATCTCCACCTCGCAACACCTGGCCCCAGTGCTGCATTCTTCGACCTTGACCGAACCCTCATCAGCGGCTCATCGGCGTTCACGCTCGCTCTTGCAGGGCGTGCCGCCCACCTCATGCCCACTACTGAACTTGTTCGGGATGGAGTGACCGCCGCATTGTTCAAGCTTCGCGGTGACCACGGCAGCGACGTGGCAGATGAGGCACGAGATCGCATCCTCGGTTCCATTAAGGGACAACGCCAAGATGACCTTCAATCGTTGAATGAACGCGTTATCCCAACACTGCTCGGAAAAATTCGTCCTGAAGCGCGCCGACTACTTGACCTTCACCGCCAAGCCGGAAGGGGCACCTTCATCGTGTCGGCCGCTCCGACAGAAATTGTTGAACCCCTTGCGCTTTCGCTCGGAATGACCGGAGGTATCGGGACACGAGGTCGCGTCATTGACGGCGTATACACCGGTGAACTCGACGGACCTTTCTGCTACGGGCAAGGCAAAGTCGAGGCGATCACCCAACTCGCCCGATGGGACAATCTCGATTTGACCCAGTGCTACGCCTACAGCGACTCGTCAAGTGATCTACCGATGCTGTCAGCCGTCGGCCACCCAGTGGTCGTCAACCCCGATAGCCGCCTTGAACGCCATGCCCGACAGCACGGCTGGCCCGTCGTACATTTCCGTCAACAAACCCGGACGGTTGCTCGCAGAGGACTTACGATCGCTTCAGCGGTCGGCCTCGCAGCGGGGGCGTTCGCAATCGGCATGACGGCAGGTGCGCGTCGAGCCGGTCAGGTTTGACGCGGCGTGAGAGCAAGTTGACGCGACTGCGCTACGAGTCGACCCGACGAATCCCAAAGCTCGCCATCCTCTTCGAGGATGCCTCCTGAGATGTAGCGAGTTCTGAACGCAACTGCGAGGGGACCAGGCACAGGAAGGCCACGCAAGTGAACCGTAAGCTCGACGGTCGGAACCCAACTCACCGGAACTCCACTGTTGAAGACTGCAGGCGGGAAGGAATCAGACGCAAGGATCAGGCCATACTGGTCAATGGTCTGGCCGTCCGCAAAATCAAACCATCCCCTGATCTCCGCTACTCCTCGAGGCTTCCCTGAACGGAATCCAACAGAATCAGGCGACAACCTCACCGACAATCGCCGCTGAAGCTCTGGCACCGGCTGGGCATTCGGGTCATCGCCATCGACATCGATCTCACAATCGTTATACGGCGGGATCGCCGGTGGGGTTCGGTCAAACCTTTCCATGCCGTCGAGGTCATGGTGGCCAAATGTTCCCAGCACTCTGATGACTTCTCGACCGGTTCCAACATTGATAACCGCTGCCGTCATGGTTGCGAAACGTCGACCAGAGCGAACCTCATTGACATCGACGAAGTGAGCGCCAACCGCTCCCGGCGACAAATAATGAGCAGTGATCGTCAACGGCGGTCGACCTGCAGCATCTGCCATTGCGCGAGCGGCCATCACCATGAGGTACCCACCGTTCGTATTGCCGAGAATGTCCCAGCCCTCAAAGACTGTTGCCTCGTAGCGCATCCCATCCGATTCACTCGTTGCGCTGCTCCGACGAACCGACGTTGCTTCAGCGAAGTTATGCGACATGGGTGTCGAAACTACCGCCAACCACCGAACCCCTCACATGCCGAGCCTCAACATGGCGACACCGATAGCGTCTAGGTAGTGAGCGGCTTTTACGTCACTACCCCGATTTATTACGTCAATGCAGAACCACACCTTGGTCATGCGTACACGACCATTGTTGGTGACGCACTCAGCCGTTGGCATCGCCTCCTCGGTGACGAGGTTATGTACCTCACCGGCACCGATGAACACGGCCTCAAAATTCGTCAAGCCGCGGACGCAGCAGGGCAGACCCCTCAAGCATTTTGCGACACCATCGCCCCAAAGTTTGCTGATGCATGGAGACGCCTCAACATCTCGAACGATGACTTCATCCGAACCACCGAACCACGCCATTACGCAGCAGTGAAAGAACTCCTCCAGCGCTGCTATGACGCTGGCGATATCGAAATCGACACCTATTCAGGAAAGTACTGCGTGGCGTGCGAGGAATATTTCACTGATGAAGAACTGCTCGATGGAGGTGTCTGCCCAATTCATAAGCGCCCAGTCGACCATTTCGAAGAAGAAAATTACTTCTTCCGGCTTAGCCGCTTTCAAGACCGACTGTTGAAGTGGTACGACGATCATCCAGGAGCGATCAAGCCTGACTTTCGGGGTAATGAGGCGCTCGGTCTCATCCGCAGTGGCTTGCGTGATTTCTCGGTGAGTCGAACGAGTCTCGACTGGGGTATCCCACTTCCCTGGGATGAGCGTCACGTTGCCTACGTCTGGTTCGATGCCCTCACCAATTACCTGTCGGCAACAGGGTTCGGAGACCCATCAATCGATTACACCAACCGCTGGCCAGTCGATTACCACCTCATTGGCAAAGACATTATTCGCCACCACTGTGTCTACTGGCCTGCAATGTTGATGAGTGCGGGAGTTGATCTTCCAAAGGGTTGGGCTGTCGGCGGATGGCTTCTTGTCGATGGCGAAAAGATGGCGAAAAGCACCGGAAATGTCGTTAATCCCCTCGACCTCATCGACGTCGTTGGAGTCGATGGATTCCGCTATTACGTGCTTGCGGAGACCTCATACGGATCAGATGGCGACTTCTCATTCGAAGGCCTCGTGGGTCGCTATAACTCAGACCTTGCAAACAACCTCGGCAACCTTGCAGCCCGCGTCGCAACCGTTGTTAGAAAGAAATGTGGCGGTGTCGGTCCCGCCCCCCGGTCAGACTCTCCCCTTGCGGAAGCCGCCGCAACTGCTGTCGCAGGCGCCCTCGCAGGATGGGATGCTGTCGCTCCTTCACGAGCTCTTGATGCCACCTGGGGTCTGATAAGGGCGACAAACGCTTATCTAGAAACAAACGAGCCATGGAAATCTGAGCCAAGCGAAGAAGTCGATGCTGTCATGGGTGACGCCCTTGAAGCACTGCGAATAATCACCGTCCTTTCGAGCCCGGCCATTCCTCAGACCAGCGAACTCATCTGGCAACGCCTCGGACTTAGCGGCTCGGTGACCGATCAGCGCATCCCATCTGCTGTCGAGTGGGGCGGCTATGCAGGCGGCGCACCTGTCGAAAAGGGCACACCGCTCTTTCCCCGCATTGCGAGTTGACATGACCGGGCGCTCACAACCTCGCTGGATCGACTCCCATTGCCATGTCTATGACGAGCGCACCCCCGGAGGAGCACACGCCGCTCTCGATTTGGCACGTAAGGCTGGAGTTGAGGCATTCGTCGTAGTTGGTTGTGACCGGGACAGCAGTCTCGCTGCGATCGATGCTGCCCGTCATCACGATGATGTATTCGCCACCGTTGGCCTTCATCCCCATGAGGCAAGCGACGGTGTTACCTCGATTACTGACCTTCTCGATGAGCCTCACGTCGTCGCCATCGGAGAGGCGGGACTCGACTACCACTACGACAACTCGCCTCGCGACCGACAGCGTTCAGCATTCGAAGAACAAATAGCGATCGCTCACGATCGAGACCTGCCATTGGTCATTCACACCCGAAGTGCCTGGGACGACACGTTCGACATCCTTGACTCCGCTGGTGTGCCCTCACGCACAGTGTTTCACTGTTTCACAGGCGGACCCACAGAATTAGAGCGCTGTCTTGAGCGGGATACCTACGTGAGTTTTTCTGGCATCGTGACCTTCCGCTCAGCAACCGACCTTCAACTCGCTGCTCAGGCCTGCCCTCTCGACCGAATGCTCGTCGAGACCGATAGCCCCTATCTCGCACCTGTTCCATTTCGAGGCAAGCCGAATCAGCCGGCCAACGTTGCAACGGTCGGAACCGCAATTGCCGATCTGCGGAACGAATCGGCACTCGACGTTGCGGCCGCCACCTCTCGAAACACTCGCAACGTATTTGGTCTCACATGATCGACAGCCAAAGCGCTCAGCGTCGCCGCGTTGCGTTCGCCGCCGCGATCACAATCGTGGCGGTCCCTGTGGCGTTTCTCTTTAGCGCCGGCGATGAAGGTGATGTCGCTTCCACTCTCAGCACCGTCGCAGTTGAGCAACCGACAACAACGCGCTCTAGTGAAGACCCACTCGGTCAACCCGGACTTGCACAGTTTGATCGAAGTGTGACGACACCTCCATCGGGAGGAGCCGTTATCGCTGTGCCCGACTCGAATAGCGCATTTCGAGGGACGGCGTCATTCGACTACAGCATCGAAGCGAACGATGTGTGCTTTGCACGAGGCGCTGAACTCGGCATGTTCGTCACCATCGTAAATCTCGATAACAGCCGATCGACCACCTGCATCGCCGCCCTTGCTCTCAATGAGAATGCCGCAGACATCATTATGCACCCCAACCGATTTGCTGCGATCGGCGACCCCACCGATGCTCCGATCACCGTGGAGTATCGCTGGTGACTCACAGCAAGTCTCAGATCAAAGAGTTACTCGAAGCGCACGATCTTCATCTTCGACGAGATCTTGGACAAAATTTCATGACCGATGCCAATACAGCTCGGCGAATCGCCGCGTTAGCCGAGGTCACATCGACCGACAATGTCCTTGAAATCGGCCCTGGCCTCGGCTCGCTCACCCTCGCCCTTCACGAATATCGACCACGCATTGTTGCGATCGAATACGACCGAGGAATGGTTACTGCGCTTCGCGATGTTGTGCCCGACGACGACAACATCTCAGTCATTGAGGCCGATGCGATGCAGATCGACTGGCCTGCAGTGGTCAAAACCGATGATTGGGTACTTGTCGCCAATCTTCCCTACAACATTGCAACACCGCTCGTCTGCGACCTGCTCGATGACGTGCCGCAGATTTCACGAATGTTGATTCTCGTTCAAGATGAGGCAGCAGACCGCTTCGTCGCATCTGAGGGATCGAAACAATACGGGGCTGTCAGCATCAAGGTTGCGCACTACGCACACGCCAAAAAGGTTGCCCACATCCCTCGCACGGTCTTCATGCCCCAGCCAAATGTTGAATCCGCTCTCGTTGACATTCGCCGCAGAGACACCGTGGCTGAGGTGAACGTCGACACCATGTTTTCGCTCGTGAAGACCGCATTTGGTCAGCGTCGAAAGATGCTTCGCCGCTCGCTGAGTACCGCTGTCGACGCAGAACAGTTTGCGAGTGCCCACGTCGACTCTCAGCGACGCCCTGAAACGCTCTCACTCGATGAGTGGTATGCGCTCACAAAAGCAGTCTCCGCATGAGCGCCACGATTAACGCCCCCGCGAAACTAACCATCTCTCTTCGAGTCACCGGGATTCGCTCTGACGGCTTTCACCTCATCGATGCAGAAATGGTCACGCTTGACCTCTGCGACACGTTGACGATCACCAAAGCCGAAAAGTCTTCGCTATCGGTAAGCGGACCGTTCGCCAAAGGTGTTCCTGCAGATTCAAGCAACCTCTGCCTCGCCGCCACAGAGTTCGCTCAACGCCCTGCATCAATTCATCTTGAAAAGAACATCCCCCATGGAGGCGGTCTCGGCGGGGGTTCAGCCGATGCAGCAGCAGTGCTGAGGTGGGCTGGCATCTCTAACGCGGCATCGACGGTCACACTTGGGGCCGACGTCCCCTTTTGTCTTCGCGGCGGGAGAGCTCGGATCACCGGAATCGGTGAAAATATTGAGCCTCTCCCGCATCTTGACCTCACCTTCACACTGGTTGCACCACCGCTGCACGTCAGCACTCTTGCGGTCTATCGAACGTGGGATGAACTTGGCGGGCCGACCGGTGAGGGTCTGAATGACCTCGAACCGGCCGCCCTGCATGTGGAGCCCAAACTTAAATGGTGGCGCGAACAGATAAAGAGTCTCACCGGCACTGTTCCAGCACTTGCAGGGAGCGGGTCTACTTGGTTTGTTGAGGGTGAGCGCGATGACGCCCTCGTCGAATTGATCGGCGAGGGCGCTGTTGTGCACGTTGCGCGGACGAGAAAAGCGATGTAGGGGACGGCGCTATTTGCGACGTTGGTGACGCGTCCGTCGCAACATCTTCTTGTGCTTTTTCTTACGCATGCGCTTGCGGCGCTTCTTGACGAGCGAACCCATAGGTTTGCAGACGCTACCGTCACAAACTCTTGTTCACGCTCTCCGGGACCAGTTGACGAGAAACTCAACTTTTCTGAGATGCAGTGCTCGGCGCAGAGACCGACGAATCAGGCGGTACCGTATGGAGAACGATCCGGGGTCGTCTAATTGGCAGGACAGCGGTTTTTGGTGCCGTTTGTAGGGGTTCGAGTCCTCTCCCCGGAACCATGACCCTCCGTGCCGTTGTTCTCGCTGCAGGGGCCGGCACCCGTATGAAGTCCGATCTGCCAAAGCCGCTGCATGAAGTTTGTGGGAAAGCGATGGTGCTGCATGTCGTTGATGCGCTCGCCGCTACCCAACCCGATGAGATCTCTGTTGTCGTTGGGCATGGTGGTGTCCTCGTCGTAGAGACCGTTCAACAAGCGGCGCCCACCTGGGCCAATATCAGGTTCGCAACTCAACATGAGCAGCACGGAACCGGTCACGCCACCCAAATCGGAGTTACCGCTCTCTCTGCGCCATCAGCCGATGACGCAGTGATCGTGCTTCCGGGAGATACACCGCTCTTAACCGCAGAGACCATCAATCGTCTTGTATCGCATCACATTGCGAACAGCCACTCATTGACACTTCTCACGAGTGAACTCGATGACCCCACCGGCTACGGGCGCATCGTTCGAAAAGCTGACGGCTCTGTCGAGCGAATTGTTGAACAACGCGATGCCTCACCGGCTGAGCTGCTCATCAAAGAGTGGAATGCCGGGGTCTATGTGTTCAACCATGCCCAGTTGCTGCCCGCACTGAGCGAACTTAGTGCCGATAACTCCCAACACGAGTACTACCTCACCGATGCGGTCTCTGCCCTCGCTCAAGACGGACACGTTGGATCGATCAGCACCGAACCAGACGAAACTCGGGGTGTGAACGACCATGAACAGCTTGTGGAAGTTGAGCACATCATGCTCGCCAGAGATCACCACAACGGCTGAGCCACTTCACCGAAGAGCCGAATATTGCTGATCCGCTCTTGAGACCTAGTTGAGAAGTAGGCCAGCGTTCTAGGATGAAGTAGGCGTCAATCTTCGGCGCAGAGGGGGAGCAAGGTGGAGTCACTCGAAAAGGTAACAACGAAGAAGCTTGCGCTTTACTCCGGGCGCACGCATCCAAACCTTGCGGGTGAGGTCGCTCAACACCTCGGACTCTCCTTAGGCGACCCGAATATCACCCAGTTCTCGAACGGTGAAATCCGGCCACGTTTCGCTGAAAGTGTTCGTGGTACTGACGTGTTCATCATGCAAAGCCATTTCGGCATCGATGGCAGCTCGGTAAACGACTCCATCATGGAACAACTCGCAATGATCGACGCCGCAGCCCGGGCATCAGCGAAGCGGATCACTGCGGTGTGTCCGTTTTACGGATACGCGCGACAAGACCGCAAAGCAGAAGGGCGCGAACCCGTGACCGCTCGACTCGTGGCCGACATGTTCAAACTCGCGGGTGCAAATCGTCTCATTTCAATCGACCTTCACTCCGGACAGATTCAGGGGTTTTTCGATGGGCCGGTTGACCATCTCACCGCCGCACCCGTTCTCGAGAACTACATCCGCCAAAATGCCCCCGACGCTCCGGTGATCGTGTCTCCCGATTCGGGTCGCATCAAGGTAGCAGAGCGCATGGCTCAGCACCTTCATGACTGCGAGGCCGATATCGCATTTATCTACAAACGCCGTCCAAAGGGTCAGGCGAATGTCGTCGAAGCAAAAGAAGTCATCGGCGATGTAAAGGGACGTCTGTGCGTCTTGACCGACGACATGATCGATACCGGCGGAACAATCGTCTCGGCGGCTGAAATTCTCCTCGAGCGAGGCGCTACCGAAGTCTGGGCTATGGCGACCCACGGGGTGCTCTCAGGACCTGCAGTCGAGCGGCTCAGCGCATCGCCTCTTGAGCGGCTAGTTCTCACTAACACGCTGCCAATGCCAGAACACAAGCGGCTCTCACAGGTCGAAGTGCTGTCGATTGCGCCACTCATCGCTCAAGCTCTGTCTGCGGTATTCGACGACACGAGTGTGAGTGAAATCTTCAGCGGCGAAAATTACGCCTAATGTCGCACGGCATCTTTGCCCCCCCGACGAGGTTGAGAGTGCTGAATCCTTCGAGTTGATGTCGATCGCCGATGACGCGGATGACGTTGTGCCAGAACCGTTGCACAGCGGGTGTGGCCTTGACAAGTCGCCGATAGCCTCAGGAGGCGCTGTGGAGGTAATCCTGCCGCCGCACCAGTTCATCCTAAGGTCTAGGTAACTCGAGGCTCCCCATGTCAGATTCAGTTCTCATCGCCGAAGCCGGTCGAACGACCGGAAGTGCAGAATCACGCCGCATTCGCCGTGAGGATCGCATCCCTGCTGTCATCTACGGACAAGGCATGGAACCAATCAGCGTCTCCGTTAATCGCCGAGATCTGCGCCGTGCCCTCTCAGGAGCAGCCGGAATGAACACGATTCTGGACCTCACCGTCGATGGCAGTGTGTACCCCGCCATCGTGAAAGAAGTGCAGCGACACCCAGTGCGGCGCACCGTGGCTCACGTCGACTTCATCCAGATCGACCTCACCGAGGAAATCACTGTGAGCGTGCCAGTCCGCCTCCAGGGCGAAGCTAAGCAGGTCGCAATGAATAACGGCCTCGTCGACCAGCAGATGATGGAAATCCAAGTTCGCACGACCCCCCGTAACATTCCTGACGAACTTGTTATCGATATCAACGAAATGACAGTCGACACCGTCATCACCGTTGCTGATGTCGACCTGCCGAGCGGCGTCGCCGCCATCAGCGCAGAAGATCAAACCGTTGTCACCGTCGTCACGCTCCGCGTTGCCGCCGAAGAGCCAGCTGCCGAGGAAGGCGAAGGCGAGGAGGATGACGCAGAGGCATCTGACGGGTCATCCGATGGTGGCTCTGATGACTCTGGCGATTCAGACGCCGGCTGATCGCTCTCGTGGGCCTGTTCTCAGGTCGCCGGTCTGGTGACACTCCACCCGAATGGATAATTCTCGGGCTTGGAAACCCGGGCGACCGGTACACCAATACCCGCCACAATGTCGGCGACGACGCAGTTCGCCTCATCGGCACGCGTGTCGATGCTCACTTCAAGGCAGGCAAGAATGACGCCTTCGTTGCCGAAACACGCATCTCAGACATCCGCTGTGTGCTTGCGGTCCCCGTCACCTTCATGAACAAATCAGGCCAATCTGCTGCGTCACTTATCAAGCGCTTTGGCATCACCGATGCCAGCAGGCTCATCGTCGTACACGATGAACTCGACCTCGAACCAGGAGATACCCGCCTCAAAATGGGAGGCGGCCTCGCCGGACACAACGGTCTACGAAGCATTGCCCAACACCTCGGCACTAATGAGTTTCTTCGAGTTCGAATCGGTGTGGGCCGCCCACCTTCCGCTGACCGCGGTGGTAACTGGGTATTATCAAAAGTGCCCCAGCGGAGCCGCTCAGAACTCGACAGCGGAGTCGTCAACGCAGCCGACGCAGTTGAGCTCGTCGTCACGAGCGGAGTTGACAAGGCGATGCAGTCGGTGAACCGCCGGTGACACCGCTCACTGCCGCAGCTGCACTTCGAGATCTGCCGCCACTTCTTCGTGATGAACCGGCACTCACGGTGGCGCTCGGCACCCCTTCTGCTCGACTCGCCATCACCGAGGTTGCACGGCCGATCAGTATTGCCGCGCTCACTCATATTTCTAACAGGTCGCCACTTATCGTTGCATGCCCGACGGGTACCGATGCTGCTCGACTACACGATGATCTTGGTCATTTTCTTGGACGAGACGAATGTTTGCTCTTTCCCGCCTGGGAAACCTTGCCGTTCGAACGTGTCAGTCCTGCTGTCGAAACGATGGGGCGACGGATGGAAGTGCTGTGGAGGCTCACGACGGCCGATCACCGACCACGCGTGATTGTCGCCGGAGTGCGGGCCCTCCTACAACGGTTGGGTCCCGGTGCCCGCACCATTGCGGCAATCCATGTTTCAGCAGGCGGCCACATCGATGCAGACGCTCTCACCGAACAACTCTCGATCTCTGGATACCGACGCGAAGAGCTCGTTGAGCACAGAGGAGAATTTGCTCGCCGAGGAGCGATTATCGACATCTTTCCATCGACCGCAGATGCACCAATCCGTATTGATCTTTGGGGAGATGACGTCGACCGACTCACCCAGTTCTCTGTCAATGATCAACGATCGATCGCTGACCTCGACGAGGTACGCATCTTTCCCGCGCGAGAGGTGACCCCAGACGAACGCGTCAAAGAGCGAGCAGTAGACCTAGTCACCACCGAATCGTGGGGACGAGAGCACTGGGAACGCCTCGCAGAGGGAGCGCACTTTGACGGAATGGAGTCGTGGCTCCCCTGGTTGACCGACGATGATCTGCTGCTTACCGACCTCGTCGACGAACGCGGCAAAATCGTCCTTGTCGAGCCTCGCCGCATGCGAGACCGAGCTCATGACCTTCTCGCGGAAGAAGCTGACCTCGCCGCCGCGCTCGCTGGTACGTGGGCTCGTGACCCTGACCTGCAATTCCCCCACCTGCACGCTGAACCCGACCGGCTGCTCGCATCGACTGGCTCGTTTTGGACGATTGATGCAACCCCAGAAGGACCAGAAACTCCGCTCGTGGAAAGTACCGGATGGGGGCCGGTCATCGGTGACGGTTCTGGTCATGTGTCACGAGTGCGAGAACTTCTCAGTGCTGATGAGCGAGTCATCATTGCGGCCGACGGAACTGGGTCTGCTGAGCGACTTCGCTCGCTGATGCTCGATCACGAACTTGAGTTCACGATTGCGAGCGCCGAGACCGACCTCACTGCGCCAGGCGCCTACATCACCGTTGCGCCTCTTCATCGAGGATTCCGTCTTCCGCGGGCTCGCCTCAGTGTGCTCGCAGAAGCTGATCTCACCGGTCGTCGTCGATCGCGCCGACGCGCAAGGCCCAGACAGGGGACCGCAGGGTTTGATGACCTCAAACCGGGCAGCTACGTAGTACATGTTCATCATGGAGTCGGCCGCTATGAAGGCATGGTTACTCGGGCGATCGGCGGCGCAGAACGTGACTACCTCCTCGTGGCGTATCGAGGGGAAGACCGCCTCTATATCCCTTCCGACCAAATCCACGTCTTGAGGCCATATTCAGGAGGCGAGGCACCCTCACTCCATCGGCTCGGCGGAAGCGACTTTGCCTCAGCAAAATCTCGGGTGCGCTCTGCAGTGCAAGAGATCGCACAAGAACTTGTTGTTCTCTACCAGCAGCGCGTGAACACCCCCGGACATTCCTTTGCTCCCGATACGCCGTGGCAGTCAGAAATGGAGGACGCGTTTGGATTTGTTGAGACCCCCGACCAGCGAACTGCGATCAATGATGTGAAGGGCGACATGGAGCGCGAGATTCCGATGGATCGACTGATATGTGGTGACGTCGGATTCGGCAAAACCGAGGTTGCTATTCGTGCTGCATTTAAAGCGATTCAAGGCGGCAAGCAGGTCGCCGTACTCGCCCCCACCACGCTGCTTGCCACTCAACACGGCAGTACCTTTAGCGACCGCTTTGCCGGCTTTCCCGTGCGGGTCGAGGTGCTGTCGCGGTTCTTAACGGACAAGCAAGCTGCATCGGTTATTGCCGACCTCGCTTCGGGTGATGTCGATTGCGTCATCGGTACTCATCGGCTGCTGTCATCGCAGGTGACATTTAAAGATCTCGGGTTGCTTGTTATCGATGAAGAGCAACGGTTCGGGGTGCAACACAAAGAACTCATCAAGTCGCTTGCCACAGATGTCGACGTATTGACGATGAGCGCCACACCAATTCCTCGGACATTGGAAATGTCGCTGGTAGGTATTCGAGATCTGTCGCTCCTCCAAACCCCTCCGGCCGACCGGCAACCGATACTTACTCACGTTGGCGAATACGACGAGCGTGTCGCCGTCGAAGCAATCCGTCGAGAACTGCTCCGTGAAGGACAGGTCTTTTGGGTTCACAACCGGGTGAAATCAATTGAGCAGTCAGCCGCTCGCCTCAGAGAGTTAGTACCGGAGGCTCGAATCGCAATCGCTCACGGCCGTATGGATGAAGCAATCCTTGAACAGGTGGTGGTTGATTTCTGGGAAGGTCGATATGACGTACTCGTCTGCACGACGATCATCGAGTCAGGAATCGATATGCCCACGGTGAACACGTTGGTCGTTGAACGATCTGATCTTCTCGGTCTTGGACAGCTGCATCAGCTACGTGGTCGTGTTGGCCGCAGTGGACAACGTGCCTATGCGTATCTCTTCCATCCTCAAGACCGCACGCTCTCAGAGGAGGCCTACGAACGTCTCCGCACGATCGGCGAATCAACCGAACTCGGGTCTGGTTTCAGGATCGCCATGCGCGACCTCGAGATACGCGGTGCTGGCAACCTGCTTGGTGCAGCCCAATCAGGACATATCGCAGCCGTCGGATACGACTTGTACTGCCAAATGGTGACCGAAGCGGTAGCGGAAATGAAGGGCGAGACCCCTGAACCAGTGGTTGAACTCAACCTTGACGTACCCGCTGACGCGTTCTTGCCATCTGTCTACATCAGCCGCGAAGACCTTCGTCTCGAGGCCTACCGAAGAATTGCGTCAGCGTCGTCATTCTCAGAGGTTGACGACATCTCTTCTGAATGGACTGATCGCTACGGCCCGATTCCTGAGCCCGCCGCAGCACTACTCGTCGTTGCTCGACTTCGCATTGAGTGCATGCGACTCGGCATCACCGATCTCAGAGTGACCGGAAGCCAATCGGCAGGTCGAACAGCAAAATTGTCGCCGATTGACCTCAAAGCAAGTGAATCGATGAGGTTGCGCCGACTCAGCCGACAGGCAATGCACAAAGAATCACAGCGTCAACTGGTGATTCCGATTCCGCGGGGGTCAATGCCATCAGAATTTCTCATCGGTTTCTTGAATGAGCTGATTCCTCCGGCGGCTCCACCGTCAAGCAGTGGCGAGTAGCGGGTCAGCCGAAAAAGTTTCGGATACCGAGACCCATAATGAACAAGCTGCCGACTCCGTACAGCATGTACTGCCGGTCACGAATAAATGGGCTCGTTCGATAGCTATAGAGAATTCCAACTGCCACGATCGCGGAGAACCCGTACAGAGCGTGCATATCGTCTAACACCACACCTAGCTGACCCGCCAACACGGCACCGAGCACAGCCTGCACCACCACAATGATCTGCGCAGGGATGACAGGCCACCACATCCACTTCACTCGAGCAGGCTGCCATTGCTGAGCAATGACGAACCAAAGACCGAGCAGTCCATTCGAAAAGATGAGTATCCACCCAGCAAGGTCGTGAAGTTCTCTCACCATGACATCATCACCCGAAACACCCTGAACCTCCCAATATCACTAACACGACATCTTCATCGGAGGTTCCGGTCAACAGGCCCGTGACCGGAAATGGTTCGCGGTCATAAAAGAACGAAGGAGGAATGTCGAGTTCCTCATCGCCCTCGTCAAGTTGTGCATCGGTGCGATCGAGCAGTGTTGTGACCATATTCGAGATGGTGAGACCCTCACTCGTGACAAGCCCCCGCGGTTCGTCACCCAATCGATCGATCAATCCGTAGGTGTACGACATGAAATGTGGACGACCCGAGGCACTCGATGATTCGTCTCCAAACATCAAGGACAAGACTCCCCAATTCACCTCCCGGATGACTGTGCCCGCACACGAGAATGTTTCGGGCGAGGTCCAATCTGAATCTTCTGTCGGTGATCCAAGAATCGATGAGACATAACTGATGACAGCGTCAGGTTCACTGCCGAATGCTGCCTCTCCAAGTCCACCTGCGGCGAGGATGAGCTCAGCCACTCCCAATGGCTCCGGAATCGTCGTGGTAGGTGTCGTCGCCGGAGTTGCCGTGACACTCGCCTGACCGCTCTGGGTCGTATCCGGTATCTCATTTGGTGCTTCTTCTGCCGTGGAAGCGAATACATCGCCACTCGAAGACGAGGAGGCATCGGTTGCCGGCGACGTCTCATCTCGCGGAGTGAGATATGCGCAGCCGCTCACGGCGATTGCAACGATGATCAGTCGTGAGAGATGTCGCAACGCCGTCCGCACCACATCAGTGTGCCATCAACGTGTCACTGCGCGACGTCGGGATTAACGAATGATGGTGTCAGCCTCAGCACCGCCCTCAACAAGGGTCAAGATGCCGTCGGTTACATTGACGGTAGTGATCGACGTGTTGTCGAGACTTCGAATGACAAGACGATCATCACAACTGCAAGCCCCAATGATCGCGTTGATCGCAATGAAATGGGAGAAGACGACGGTGTCGTGTTCGATTTCCGCTATGCGCTCAACGAGACGGTCTCGGTACGTAACAAATTCTCCGCCGAGATCAGACCATGTTCCGTCCATCGCCGACCGCAGCCAGTCTGCTCGCTCGCTCGTCGCCATTCCGGGCGGTGATGGAATTTCGCGCACCGTCTCTTCAACCAGCGCAACAACCCCTCGGCGCTGTCGAAATGGTTCGGCGGTATTCCTGCATCGCAAAAGGGGTGATGTCCACACCTCAGGTGTTGCTTCGCCTACAAGATCGTCAAGTCTTGCGGCAACTGATTCTGCTTGGGACCGGCCGAGGTCATCAAGATCGGGGTCAGGATCGATACCCCACCCCGCTGATGCTTGACCGTGTCGAACGAGTCGAACCGTCGTCATCAAGCTTGTGCCGCGACGCCACCAGCGACAGCCGCATCGATGCGCCCTGCGTCGAGACCCCAACTGAGAAGAACTTCTTTCGTGTGTTCGCCTGGGCGGGCGCCCGGGGTTGGAGTATCGGGAGCAGTGCGAGAGAACCGTGGTGCAGGAGATGCCTGCATCAAGCCGTCAACCTCACAGAATGTTCCACGATCGACGTTGTGTGGATGCTGCGAAGCTTCAGGCATGGTGAGCACGGGGGCAAAACAGATGTCGGTGTGTTCCATGATGGCACACCACTCATCTCTCGTTTTTGAGAGGAAAAGTTCGGTCAATCGAGTCTTCAACTCAGGCCACTTGCTCTTGTCCATCTGCCGCTGGAAATCAGCATCGTCGGTCAGCCCAGTGTGTTCGAGAAGCAACGCATAGAACTGTGGTTCGATCGACCCGATGGAGATCCACTTACCATCTGAGCACTCATAGGTGTCATAGAAGTGTGCTCCGGTGTCGAGCAAGTTGGTCCCAGGGTTCTCTGTATCGAAGGCGCCCATTGCGGCCATCCCCCAGAACATTGACATGAGAGATGCGGTTCCGTCGACCATTGCAGTGTCGATGACCTGACCGGTGCCTGACCGCTGCGCCTCAAGGAGACCGCAAACTACCCCGTAGGCAAGGAACATTCCACCGCCACCGAAGTCACCGACGAGGTTGAGTGGGGGGACCGGGCCAGATCCACCTCGGGTGATGTGCGCAAGCGCGCCACCCAGAGCGATGTAGTTGATATCGTGCCCGGCTGCCTGGGAGTATGGCCCGGTCTGGCCCCATCCGGTCATTCGACCAAAGACGAGTTTCGGATTGCGCTCGAGACACACATCGGGGCCGATACCCAGTCGCTCCATCACGCCCGGCCGGAAACCTTCGATCAGCGCGTCAGCTCCTTCGACAAGGTCGAGAAGAATAGCAATACCCTCTGGGTCTTTGAGGTCGAGGGCGATGCTCTTTCGACTCCTCAGCAACACATCACGCACAGGTCCCGTCGATCCTGGCTTCACCGATTGTGCTCGATCGATACGAATCACTTCGGCTCCCATATCCGCCAACATCATTGCGGCGAATGGGCCTGGCCCAATTCCGGCAATTTCAAGGATTCGATATCCGCTGAGTGGTCCTGACATGGTGCTTGCTCCTTAGGTGTTTACGAATGTGTGGGCGTTGGCAGAGTCCCCAAACTCCACGATTGCGGTAACGATTTCTGGCCAGAGAGGTTCGGGAAGATCATGCCCCATATCGTCGAGCATGAGCAACGAGGCGCCCGGCACTATCGCTGCGGTTGCTTCCCCGCCTGAGGGGTGGATCAACGTGTCATCCCAACCGTGAATGACGAGCATTGGAACGGTGACCGACTTCAGTGCCTCAGTGCGGTCACCTGAAACCATGATTGCTGCATACTGCCGCGTCGCACCCTCTGGGTAGAACATTCGATCGAAGTTCGCCGCGGCTTTCTCCCGGGCGCGTTGAGGATCGAAGTGCCGTTGTGACGACCACACCTCGGCACCAACCGACGACTCGATAAACTCCTCGCGGTTGTCTGGGGGTTCCATCAACAATTGTTCGAGTGCCGCCTCGGTCGGAAGACCGACACCTGGGCCACCAGTTGTGCTCATGATCGACACCACCGATCTCAAACGGCCCGGATGTTCAATCGCCATGGTTTGCACGATCATGCCTCCCATCGACACACCGACAGCGTCAACAACCTCGCAATCGAGAGCGTCAACAAGTCCGATGGCATCGGCTGCCATGTCCGACAGGGTGTAGGGAACCTCGACCGGGTCGCCGCCAAAAAATGTTGCGTTGAAGACCGCCTCCACGTCAACGGCCTGTCCGTCGAGATGGCTGGACAACCCAACATCACGGTTGTCAAAACGAATGACATGCCGCCCTGTTGACGCAAGTTCTTGGCACAACCGTTCATCCCAGCCCAGCAGTTGCGAGGTGAAGCCAGAAACGAGGAGCACGGTTGGATCGCTTCGCAAACCAAATTCCTCGAATTCGATTTCGATTCCGCTGGGAAGCGACACTTGCGCCATCTGCTGAGTGTGTCATTCTGCCGATGTTGCGCAGAAGTCGGGACTATGAGTTTCGAAGCTCTTCGATTGCGGCGTAAATGGAATTCTGCACGCGATCAGGACTTCGCACGTCAGTGAATGTTTGCTGTCCGCTCTCACCACCCGACTCGATAAGTGAATCTCCCGCTCCGATCAAGCGTTCAAGAAGCGACTGGTTGAACAGCACGTTATTGACGTGTCCAAGGGGAGTTTCGATGCCGCGCCGTGGAATCACTCCCGTTCGAAAGATGACGCGATCGGATATCGCCATAACGTAGTTAGTCACCCACGACACCCAACGATGTGCGAAACAAAGACTGACGATGATCACCAAGACGATGGTGATCCGGGTGAGCACACCGGCAATAGATCCATCTTCGGCCGCCAACGCAACAACGATCGCAAGGGCGAGAGAAATGATGAGAAACAGGGCTTCTTTGACGAAAACCACCAGGTGGATGAAGGTCCACAATGGTTTCTTCTCCCGGATTTAGAAGTTTCTGCGGATACGCCATGGAGTTAGCAGTACCGTTGTGGGGTGGATTCACATGACTTGCTCACTGATTTGGATGCAGACCAGCGTCGAGCAGTCACCACTGTCTCACGGCTCGTTGCAGTGATCGCCGGTGCAGGTTCAGGGAAAACCCGTGTCCTTACAAGACGAATCGCCTATCGAATCGCCACCAATACTGCCGATGCCCGCCACACCCTTGCGCTCACCTTCACTCGCGAAGCAGCTGGGGAATTGCGGCGACGTCTTAGACATGTCGGTCTCGGCGAACGCATCGAAGCAGGAACGTTCCACTCGGTTGCGCTGGGGCTCCTTCGTCAACGATGGGCTGATCAAGGCCGACCGATGCCGACAGTCGTTGATGATCGACCGCGTCTCGTCTCCGCCGCTCTCAACACGCCGCGCGATCAACTTGATGACATTCTCAAAGAGATGTCGTGGGCGAGCGCTCGCGGTATTACTGCTAACACCTACTCATCGGTGGCGAGATCTCGACGTCAACCCCCCTCAAAAGCTGCTCGCATCATCGAGGCGTTGGCTGCGTATGAGCGGGAGAAGTCATTGCGAGGTGTGCTCGACCTCGATGATCTCCTCGTGCGATGCGCCAACGACCTTGAGCGTGACTCGTCATATGCCGAAGCTATTCGTTGGCGCTTCCGGCATATCCATGTCGACGAGGCGCAAGACCTGACGCCGATCCAGCAGCGTTTGCTCTCAGCCTTGCGGACTCCCGGCTCCGACGATCTCTTCATCGTTGGTGACCCTTCGCAGTCGATTTACGGCTTCAATGGCAGCGACCCAGAATTGCTCGTGCAAATTGACGATCGCTTCCCTGGCGTCGAGGTCATTCGTTTACCGGTCAACCACCGATGCACACCTCAGATTGTGAACGCCGGTGTTCATGTGCTTTCGTCTGCCCAGCTGCCAGCAGACTTGCGCTCAAGCCAACCCGACGGGCCGGTTCCCACATTGACGGCCTACGTCGATGAAGATGAAGAGGCGCACGGGATTGCCCGCTCCATCGCTGAGGCCGGACAGCATGCAATTCGTCATGGCGATATTGCGGTGCTCGCACGAACCCATCAACACTGCATGCGGATTGAACGTGCACTCTCCGCAGTTGGGGTCGAGGTTCGGTCCCGTGGTTTTCGAGGAGATTCGTCCGGCAGAAGGGCTCTCGATGAGGCTCGACGAATCTCATCTCCCTCGGCCTTGCGTTCGTGGGCTCATGAAATCCTTGACGATGATGCTGCTGCTCTTAATGGCGATGAGTCTGAGCCAACCGAAACCGTGTCGTCTCGACAGGTTGCCGCCGTTGCCCTTGAGCATTTGCGAGAGCAACCAGATGGCACCGGCGCAACCTTCGCCTCGTGGATGACAACAGCCGATCCATTTGGGTTTCAGCAAGGCGGTGGCGTCGAGGTTCTTACATTTCATGCGGCGAAGGGCCGGGAATGGGAGCGCGTGTGGATTGCTGCAGCTGAAACCGGCTCGATACCCCATCGAAGTGCAACGACCAAAGAGGAAACCCTTGAAGAGGCGCGGTTGCTATATGTTGCGATCACTCGAGCCACCAGTGAATGCCACCTTTCGTGGGCAGAGCGGCGCAATGGATACCGACGATCGGTGACACCATTTTTGGCTCGACTCGACCTCGTTGAGCCAGCGATTACCGGACCTTCAGCTCAACTCTCCGAAGCGATGCGCATATCAGCGGCATTGACAAGTCGAGATGCACTCCAACGCCTTGCTGAGTGGCGGAAGATGACTGCGGTCCGATCTGGAATTCTGCCTGAAGAAATCTGTAGCGATCGAATGATGCGTCGTATCGCCGAAGATCAACCTGCGAGCGCCGAACGTCTGAATGAAATCACCGGTTGGGGCGATCTCACGTGCACAGCGCTGTTTCCAAGCCTTCAGACCGCTCTCGTTGACTAGATGACAACTACGTGAGGTCGACTACAACTGGGGCGTGATCGCTCGGTGAGGGCCCTTTGCGGGCGTTCCGGTCGACGACGACGAAGTTGCTGCGCTCAACCATGGATGGCGATCCCATAATGAGGTCGATGCGGAGACCTCGACCCATGTGGAAGTCGCCTGAGCGATAGTCCCACCATGAGAACAGTCGCTCCCCTTCGTGGTGGTGACGAAATAGATCGGAAAGTCCCCACTGTTCGAGCGCGGTGAGTCGCGACCGTTCGGCCTCGGTTACGTGGGTCGACATTGTAAGTTCGTTCGGGTCATGCACGTCGGCGTCGGTCGGCGCAATGTTGAAGTCACCGGTGACGATGACATCGCGATCGGGTGATGTATCGATCTCCAGGTGTTGCTGCAGACGGTCAAGCCACGACAACTTGTACTCGTAATGGGGGTCATCGATCGCTCGGCCATTAGGGACGTACACCGATGACACTCTGATGTCAGCACAGGTTGCGGTGATGATGCGAGCATCGGGGTCGGGTTCGATATCTCCCGCAAAGTTGGTGACGACGTCGGTGAGACCGACCCTCGAGATGATCGCAACTCCATTCCACCGGCCCTGCCCATAGTGGGCAGACTCGTATCCCATTGCCTCAAAGTGAAGACCGGGGAACGCGTCGTCGGCCATTTTGGTTTCTTGCAGGCACAGCACATCTGGCTGGACATCTTCAATCCACTCGGTCACCCGTTCGAGACGAGCTTTGAGCGAGTTCACATTCCACGTGGCGAGTCGAATCATCCCTTGTCAGCCTTACGTGAACGACTCGACGTTGCAACTTTCGTTGCCGCAGTTTTCTTGGTCGCAGCTTTCTTCGGAGCTGCGTTCTTCGCGGTCGCTTTTTTCGCGCAGGCCACAGATTTCTTGGGTGCAGCCTTCTCGGCTCGCGTCTTGGCCACGGCCGTCTTCACTGCCGCCTTCTTTGCTGCCACCTTCTTCGCCGACTTCTTCTTTGCTGGCGTCTTCTTTGCCGCCACCTTCTTCGCTGACTTCTTCACCGCAGTTTTTGAAGTGCCGGTTGTCGAGGCCTTTGCTACTGCGCGCTTCGATCTTGCCGGTACAGGCTGCTCTGAAGGTTTTTCTGCTGGTGTGGTCGCTTTCGTGATGCCGCCAACAAAGGCTCCGTCGACGCTTCGACGTTCGGCAACAAATCCAACGATGGTCACGTCGACGTTCTCACCAATTTTTACGTGAGCTCGCGCGCTCTTCGGCGGCGGGTCTGCCATCGATCTGAGCGGCACGTACACACTTACGTCGCCCACCGCCACGTACGCGCCATGAGATGAGTAACGATTAACCACTCCAGCCACACGGGCTCCAACGGGAGATGATTCCACAAATTCGAGGAATGGGATGAGGTCGTTTACCGGCTCACCTGCCTTTCGGACCTCCCCGGTCGAAGACGCGTTCTTCGAACCACTCGCCTTTCGGGTTGTGGTCCCGGGCGGCGGATTCTTCGGTATCGGCATGGGCTCGCTCGCCTGCTTACTTGCTGTTCGACGGGAACTTGTTGCTGGGGTAGTCGATTTCTTTGTCGCTTTTCGCGACACCGGCCCGCGAACAGGTGTCCGTTCGATGAATACCCATCCAACATGCGGTACCGGCTTCCCTCCCACCAGTCGCCCTTCGTCGAACAGCCATTCGTAATCACCGTGGAATTCCTGAAAGGAATCATTCGACAGCACCGATGCCCCAGCACGATCAGCGATGGTAAGCACGAAGGCGTCACCACGACCAATCGCTCCTGCAGGGGGGGCAACGAGTTCGTTGTTCGCTACGCCCTCATCAAATTCGGGTCGTTCAGAAGCATCGATTCGATGACCGAAGGTTGCATCGACGACCACAGTGATCATTGCTTCAGGGTGGTCGGCCATAAATGTGGTCACCGCCTCTTGCAGTTGTTCGAGGCTTGGACGCGACCGACCTTCGGTAGCGATATTTGATCCGTCAACCACGTAATGGGCTGCCGATGTTGTTGTCATGAAAATCCTCTTCGTCCCGAAACATTCGGGCTATGAGTGGGGAAGCCCGCACGCATCTCCATGTAGCCCCTCCGTACTGGTCAACTCTGACCACGCATCTGGAGCGGACTACACCGCAACGCAACCTTCATCGTAGAGTCGGGGCTGTCTAACCCAACGTCTTTCTCGGAGGCAACATGTCAGATCAACCATTTGATGCAGTGTTTTGGGACTTTGGAGGGGTGATCACGACAAGCCCATTTGATGCCTTCAACACCTATGAGGTGGCTCATGGACTCCCGAAGGACTTCATTCGCGGGGTGAACACCCATAATCCTGATGACAACGCCTGGGCTCAGATTGAACGGCAAGAGATCTCAGCCGAGATCTTCAATGACTTATTTGCTGCAGAGTCTGAGGCGCTTGGCCATCGAGTTCCAGGGGCAGACGTCCTTGGCTGCCTCTATGGCAACGTTCGGCCCGAGATGATGAACGCCCTCAATGTTATTCGCAAGAACGGATTCACCCAGGCGTGTCTCACTAATAATGTCAATCGGTCAGTTGAAGATCGCTCTGACGTCTCTTCGGCAATGCAGATCTTTGACTACGTCATCGAATCATCGAAGGTCGGAATTCGTAAACCTGAACTCGGCTTCTACTCCCTTGCATGCGAGACCGCAGGGGTCGAGGCTGACCGAGTTGTGTTTCTCGATGACCTTGGCATCAATCTCAAAACTGCTCGTGCAATGGGGATGGCGACTATCAAAGTTGTGTCAGCTGACCAGGCACTCGCAGAGCTCGAGGAGTTCCTTGGTATCTCGTTGCGGTGAGCTCTTCCGCTACCGGCTGAGATCTAGAAACTGCCCTCGCTCAGGCGGTCGATCTTCTGCAGCACGATGAGATCTTCGTGAAGTTCCATCCACACATCGTGGAATGACTCACACATCAGGCCAGTAAAGCGTTGCGGCTGCCCATCATCAATTGCGGTCAATGCTTCAAGAAGTCGACGTCGATACAAGTTGAGACGAGGCACCGCATTTGCTAGAGCGGAAATCACCGCCTCTGAGCGCATGTAAACCTCGCGAAGACGAGTAATGCATGCCGCGTCATAGTCGTCATCATCATGGGGGTTTGGTTCTCCATGTCGGACCTGCCAGTCGGTGCAGACCTGTTTGAAATCAATATTTATCGAGAGAAATGATTCGTAGGTGCTGCTCAGTTCAATTATCGGATCAGAGGCCGCGAGGTGATCGTCGATACGAGACCTTCCGCTCGGTGTGAGCATGTACATGTTGCGGGCTACGGTGAAATTTACCTGCTCATCGGCGACGAGCCGCTCAACAACTTGGTGAGGGTCGACGCCGATACTTTGCCAAAGCCCGTCGCTCGTTGCGAATCCTCGTAGGCGCAGCACACGAAGGACATCAATGTCTGTGATCGACTCGACGCCAACTCCACCATCAGATGTTTGGCCTTCGGTCGATTCGGTTTGAGTGTTTTCCATCGCTGGGGCGTCAGGAAAGAACGTTTCTTCACTCACGGCAGTCGAACCCGACTGCAGCACAGTTTGTGCAGCCACAAGTCGGGTCACCGGGACCCGATACGGAGAGCAGCTCAGCGAGGTGCAACCTGCACCAATGAGGAACGCAATCGAGCGGGGTTCGCCGGCGTGTTCGCCGCAGACACCAATGTTTATAGAGGGCTTCTCGTTTCGGGCATCTGAGATCGCATTGGCAATAAGTGTTCCAACCGCAACCTGATCAAGTACTTCGAACGGGTTGTCGTCAATGAGGCCAAGCGATCGGTATCGAGGCAACAGTCGAGTCTCTACGTCATCACGACTGAGTCCGAAGGTCATCTGAGTGAGGTCATTGGTTCCGAACGAAAAGAAATCGGCATCTTGAGCGATCTCACGCGCAAGCAATGCGGCCCGGGGGGTCTCAATCATCGCTCCGACCGTCAATGAATCGTCGAGCATCCCCTCGGGATCAACCTCGGCTTTTGCGCCTCGCACCCACTCTCGGGCGAGCCTGAACTCAGCCGGATCATTGATAAGGGGAATAATGACCTCGATACGCGGATGGCGGCCACCGCTGATTGCGTTGAGAGCCGCCCGACACAGGGAGCGCACCTGCGCCTCGTACAGTCCTGCACGTATCGCCCCGAGGCGTACGCCACGGGTTCCGAGCATGGGGTTCACTTCTCGAAGCTTCACAACAGCGTCAAGGATTTCGTTTCCTTCGTAGTTAAAGTCACCCGCTCCCTGGCTGGCAAAAAGTTCATCTGCTGCCGGCAAAAACTCATGCAGCGGCGGGTCGAGAAGTCGAATGGTGACCGGACGCTCACGCATGACATCGAGCAGTTCGTCGAAGTCACGCTCTTGGGCTTGCTCGAGGTCGTTCAAGAGGCCGTCTTGGGTTTCGGCGTCGTCAGTGAGAATGAACGACCGCATGATCGGCAGTCGATCATCGGTGAGAAACATGTGCTCGGTTCGACAAAGCCCAATACCAACTGCCCCGTGCTCGAGCGATCGTCGAGCATCATGACCGGTGTCCGCATTGGCACGGATCGATACGACTCCGTTGGCGATGGTGTCAGCCCAATCGAGCAGTTGCCACAACTCAGGGGGGACCTGCTGTTGATCGGTATCAATTGCTCCTCGATAGATTGTCCCGGCGCGACCGTCGATCGAGATGATGTCGCCTTCTATAAATTCGGTGCCGTGTATTTTCACCGTCGAACCGACAACCTCGACATCGGATGACCCAACGACGGCGGGAATTCCCCACCCCCGAGCCACAACCGCAGCGTGACTCGACATTCCTCCATGCATGGTGACGATCCCTGCCGATGCCTGCATTCCCAGCACATCGTCGGGCGTGGTCACCGGCCGCACCAAAATGACCGACAGACCCTCGTCAGATTTCTGAAGAGCATGCGCAGCTGACGTCACAATCTCGCCGGAAACCGCACCCGGTGATACCCCAAGTCCTGATCCGAGAGGAGTTGCTGCAGGGCTTGTTGTTTCGGCGTGCAGCAAGCGGTCAACCAGTTCCGGTGCGACGTTCTGCACCACGTCGAGCACCATTTCTGCCGAGCCCGAGTTGCTCGCAGCGACCACGCGGTCGATGAGCTCCTGTCGTGTAGAGATACGAGTGTTGCTCATCGCCGGCCCCTGTGGCGCATAGTGGAACGCTAGTCGCCGATCGACCGTGTTGGTTCGCTGAGTGGGTTTAGAGGCCGGAAAACAGCGCGTCCATGAGGTCGTTGAGCTCTTGATCGTGCACTGTCTTCGATCCGGTCGCTGGGCTGCCTGATTCGAAGCGAGCTACATGGCGGAAGTCGTACCCACGCTCTTTCACTCTCCAGAACCTGTGCTCAATGAACTTCCACGCTCCCATATTCTCTGGTTCTTCTTGGAGCCAGACGACTTCACGGGCATTCGGATAAAACTCCAGCACACCGAACATCTGCTCGGTTGGGAGGGGGTACAACTGCTCGACGCGTACCACCGCAACCGGGGCGTTGCGCCGATCTCTTTCAGACATGGCGTCCCATGCGACCTTTCCTGAGCAGAACACGATCCGTTGCACCGCATTCCTGTCCTCCACATGCGAGTCGTCGATGACTTCTTTGAACGACCCAGTTGTGAGTTCGTCGATGTGCGAGCGGGTTTGACGCATCCGCAGCCCCTGCTTCGGTGTGAAGATCACCAGAGGGGTCTGTCGCTCGCTGTGTACTTGCCGGCGGAGCAGGTGGAAGTACTGCGCAGCTGTCGTTGCGTTGCACAACTGGATGTTGTCTTCGGCCGCCATAATAAGGAAGCGCTCGATTCGCGCCGAGGAGTGTTCTGGTCCCTGGCCTTCGTAACCATGCGGGAGGAGGAGAACGAGTCCGTTCTGTTGGCCCCATTTATCCTCAGCTGCGACAAGATATTGGTCGATCACGATTTGGGCACCGTTGATGAAGTCGCCAAACTGCGCCTCCCACATTACGAGTGCTGATGGGTTTGCCTGTGCGTAACCGTATTCGTACCCGAGCGCTGCATACTCGCTGAGCAGCGAGTCGTACAACCAGAACTTGGTGTCATCGTCGGTCAGTGTGTCAAGCGGGATCCACTGTTCACCGGTTTCGTAATCGACGAGCGATGCATGGCGCTGGCTGAACGTTCCGCGGCGGGAATCTTCGCCTGCAAGTCGCACAGAGCGGCCATCGAGAAGTAAGGAGCCAATCGCAAGAGCTTCACCCGTGGCCCAGTCAATTTCTCCGCTCTCTTCGAAGAGTTGCTGACGCCCTGCGAACTGCTTTGCAAGTTTTGGATGGGGAGTGAACCCTTCGGGGTACTCGGTTAAGCGGTTGAAAACTCGATCTAGCACCGGTCGATCGACTCCGGTTGGGACCGGAGGAAGGACGCCAATCGGGTTCGGTGGCGGTGGTGCTTTAAACGGTTCGGTGGCTTTTGACCGGGTTGCATCGAGCGCGGCCTGCAATTTTGTTTGGAAGTCGGTAAGTGCCTGCTCTGCTTCATCGACGTCGATGTCACCTCGGGTCACCAGGGTCTCGACATACAACTTTCGGACACTTCTGCGTTCTGCGATCGCCCGATACATGAGCGGCTGGGTGTAGCTCGGGTCGTCACCTTCGTTGTGGCCGTGACGCCGGTAGCAGACCATGTCGATCACGACATCTTTTTTAAATGTCTGCCGATATTCCCAAGCGAGTTGTGCCACTCGAGCGCACGCTTCTGGGTCGTCACCGTTCACGTGGAAAATAGGAACTTGAATCGACTTTGCGACATCGGAGCAATACAGCGATGACCTTGCAAACTGTGGAGCTGTCGTAAACCCGATCTGGTTATTGATGATGAGGTGGATGGTCCCACCGACGCGGTATCCACTGATATCGCTCATCGCCAAGCACTCGGCGACGATGCCTTGGCCTGCGAACGCGGCATCGCCGTGGACGAGCAACGGTAGAACAGAGTACGAAAGCGGGGGATTAATTCGATCTTGGCGTGATCGAGCGATACCCATCACGATTGGGTTGACGGTTTCAAGGTGGCTTGGGTTTGCTGCAAGCTCGACATCGATGTGCGCGCCGCTTGGGCTCGTGTACTCGCCGGTGGCACCAAGATGATATTTCACATCGCCGGAACCTTGAACGGTGCTCGGATCGAGGTGCCCCTCGAACTCAGCAAAAATCGCTTCGTGGTTCTTGCCCATGATGTTCGACAACACGTTGAGGCGACCCCGGTGGGCCATGCCAATCACTGCCCCATCGAGGTTTGCTTCCGCAGCGTTCGACAAAATGGTGTCAAGAATTGGTATTGCGCTCTCAGCGCCTTCGATGCCAAACCGTTTCGTGCCAACGTACTTCGTTGCAAGAAAGCGTTCGAATGCCTCCGCAGCATTGAGTCGCTCAAGAATACGTAGTTTCTCGTCGTGTTCGAAATGTACAGGGGCACCTTCAAGGCGGGCTTGCATCCATTCTTGTTCTTCGGTGTTTTGGATGTGCATGTACTCAACACCGATTTTGCTGCAGTACGCATTCCGAAGAACGCTGAGTAGATCGCCAAGACGCATCTTGGGTTTGCCCCCAACATGGTCGGTCAAGAATTCGCGGTCACGGTCCCAGATGGTCAAGCCGTAGGTTGCGGGATCAAGTTCTTTCGGGGTTCGCGGTGCTTTCCATTTCAGTGGGTCGAGGTCGGCCATGAGGTGGCCACGCACCCGGTGAACGCGAATGAGTTTTGCAACTGCCATCTGCTTGGCAAGCATTGCCTCTTCACGGTCGATCGGATTGGTGTCGTTTTCCCACTCATAGGCCTCATACGGAATCTCAAGGGCGTGGAAAATGTCGACATAAAAGTCGTGCCCTCCAAGAAGCAACTCGTGTACACGTTTCAAAAAGAGCCCTGACTCGGCTCCTTGGATAATGCGATGGTCGTAGGTACTGGTGACCGTGACCACCTTTGAAATTCCCAACGACGAGAGATTTGTTCGGTCGGCGCCTTCAAACTCTGCCGGGTAATCAATGTTGCCGACCCCGACGATGACGCCTTGACCAGGCATTAAGCGAGGAACTGACTGCACGGTTCCGATCGTTCCCGGATTCGTCAGGGTGATGTTTGCTCCCTGAAAGTCATCGACGGTGAGTTTGTTGTTGCGGACTTTCCGGATGATCTCTTCGTACGCAGCCAAGAAGCCGGCGAACGACATGGTGTCAGCATCACGAAGTACGGGCACGACGAGCGATCTGGTTCCATCACCTTTGTCGACATCGACAGCCAGACCCATGTTGACCGATGTTGCATTAATGAGGCGGGGCTTCCCATCTCCCCCCTCCACGAATCCGTTTCGCATGTTCGGGGAGGCATCTGCGATCGCTCTGACGATTGCGTAGCCAATGAGGTGGGTAAAGCTGACCTTGGCTTGTCCGGTGCGCTCGCGATAAGAGTTAATCGCCTTGCGGTTGACCTCTAACAACTTCGCCGGCACATTTCTGAAACTTGTTGCAGTTGGCACCGAGAGACTGTTTTCCATGTTCTCAACGATCCGCGCCGCAACGCCGCGAATCGGTGTGCCGATGTCAGGCGCTTCGCCATTGCTGGCAGGTGTGTCTGTTTGAGAAACGCTCTCAGGCTGTGGTTTGGCGGGAGCGGTGGGAGCTGGTTTAGCCACATCGACTGACGGCGATGCTGGCGGAATTATTGTCGCCGTCTCGTCTGTGGTTTGGCCATTTGGTCGGTAGTCAGAGAAGAACTCTTTCCACGAGTCACCGACCGATTCGGCGTCTGCGCAGAAGCGCTCATACATTTCCTCAACGAGCCACGAGTTGGCTCCAAATGCTTCGGGTGGATGTGACACGCTGGCAAGCGTACAGGAAATTAATCTGTGGAATCTTGGCTTCGGAGTTCTGCGATTCGTTCGGCGAGCAGTTCTTGCGCCGTACGACCATCGGTGATGATGACGTCGTCAGCGGCAGCGAGGAACAACGGCATCGACATACGACTACGGGTTGCTGCCTCTCCAACCGGGTTCACCACTCTGTGAGTTGTCGCAGGAAGGTAGCCCTCGGTTGCGCGATCGAGCATCTCACCACAATTCACCGCAATCGAACCGGGGTCGCAGGGAACCTCGTACCACTCTCCGTCAGCACCTAACAGTTCGAGGCCTGTCTCGTTGCTGGCTGGAAGCACGGTCAACAAGTTGATGTCTTCATGAGCCGCCGCGCGAACGGCTCCTTCTGGCGCGACGCCTTCAAGCGGCGGATACCGCAAAATCCGCAGCAGGGTACGTGAGTTTCCTGTGAGCATGTCCGCCACCGGTCGGGACAGCTTTTCAGCGACTTCCATCGGAATATTCGCATCGACCCAACCCAAGAGAGTCGAAGCCACGTCGGTGGCGATATCTCGATATTTCATCGCATTGTCGGAAACTTCTGACGGATATTTGTCGCTCCACGGGTACACGTGGAAGAACTCTTTGAGGTCTCGAACCGTCCTGCCTTTCGCCGTTTCCGCAATCTTTGGTGGGAAATATCCCTCTTGACTGTCGGGGCCAACGGTATACGCCTCGGCTGCACCACTAGTAAAGAAGTCTTCCCACTCAGCGTAGAGACTTTGAACGAGTTCCCACGGCAACGGGTGGTTCGTGACGACGGCAAATCCCGTGGTTCGAAGGCTCTCAGTAAAACGCTCGGGAGCGTCTGGTGCTGCGAAGTCAACAACATCCGGAGTCATTGCCACATCGTATTACTCAGCCATCGAGATGCCACTCGGAGCTACCTAGTGTTGACGTGACTTCCGACAAGGTGACTTCGAACGGCGTGGCTCTGGCTGACGGCGTTAGCCTCAAGAACGCATGGCTCATGAGTTCATCTACACCTGTTACAAACTTGCCCGCCACTACCCGCCCGATCGTACGGTGCTTGAGAACATCTCGCTGTCGTTCTACCCCGGTGCAAAAATCGGCGTAATCGGATCGAATGGTTCAGGCAAGTCGAGTCTGTTGAAAATCATGGCGGGGCTAGATGACGGTTACTCCGGTGAGGCTCGACTCACACCGGGATTCACCGTTGGATATCTCGCCCAAGAACCAGAACTCGATCCAAATAAAGATGTCCGAGGCAACGTCATGGATGGGGTTGCCGAAGTTCAGTCGCTCATCGATCGCTACAACGAAGTGATGGCGAAATGGGCTGACCCAGACGCCGACTACGACAAAATCGGCAAAGAGCAAGCCGAGCTCGAAAACAAGATCGCCGCTACCGATGCGTGGAGCCTTGATCGAAACGTCGAGATCGCAATGGATGCGCTTCGCTGCCCACCCGATGATGCCAACGTCAGCACACTGTCCGGCGGTGAGCGGCGACGTGTTGCATTGTGCCGTCTGTTACTGAGTCGGCCTGACCTGTTGCTCCTTGACGAGCCCACAAACCACCTCGATGCCGAGAGTGTCTATTGGCTCGAACGGTTCTTGCGGGATTACAGCGGCACCGTTGTTGCTATCACTCACGACCGCTATTTCCTCGACAATGTCGCACAGTGGATTCTTGAACTTGATCGCGGGCGCGGCATTCCGTTCGAAGGGAACTACTCCAGTTGGCTTGAGCAAAAACAGGCTCGACTTGCCCAAGAGGAGAAGTCGAACGTGGCTCGCCGGCGAACCCTTGAACGAGAACTTGATTGGGTTCGTATGGCACCGAAAGCGCGTCAGGCAAAGGGCAAGGCGCGTCTTGCGGCATACGAAAAACTGCATGCGGAGGCTGAAGCCGATCGCGACACCTCGAATCGTCTCGAGATCGCAATCCCGCCGGGTCAACGTCTCGGCGACACCGTGATTGAAGTCTCGGGTCTTTCAAAAGGGTTCGGTGATCGGCTGCTCATCGAAGACCTTTCGTTCTCGCTTCCTCCTGCAGGGATTGTCGGCATAATCGGCGCTAACGGGGCCGGTAAGACCACATTGTTCCGCATGCTTGCAGGACTCGAAACCGCTGATGGTGGCGAAATCACCATCGGGTCGACAGTGCAAATGAGCTATGTCGATCAGAACCGTGATGACCTTGATGCTGAAAGCACGGTCTACGAAGAGATCACCGGCGGCGATGATCAAGTGATCGTTGGTAATCGTGAAGTTCACGGACGTGCCTATGTTGCAAGTTTCAATTTCAAAGGTACTGATCAGCAGAAGCCGGTCGGAAAGCTGTCTGGTGGTGAACGAAACCGAGTGCATCTTGCGAAACTTCTCAAGTCGGGCGGCAATGTTCTGCTCCTAGACGAACCGACAAACGACCTTGATGTCGACACGCTTCGCGCTCTCGAAACAGGGTTGGAGTCGTTCCCTGGCTGCGCTGTCGTCATTTCTCACGACCGATGGTTCCTCGACCGCATTGCGACTCACGTTCTTGCCTTTGAGGGCGACAGCCAGGTTAGATGGTTTGAGGGCAACTTCTCTGAATATGAAGAGTTCCGGCGCAGAGAACTCGGCGTGAGCGCAGACCAGCCTCAACGAATCAAGTACAAGAAACTCGCATAATGTCGACGGCCGCCACGGAAGGCGATCAAGAACTCGCGACGCGTCTTGCCGTTGAGGCCGGCGAGTTGCTCGTGCGCACCCGCGCCGACTTGTTTGCCCAAGGCCTTAACCACTGGTCGGTAAAAGATGCAGGTGATGATGCCGCTCAGAGTTTTTTGATGAATGAACTTCGGGCGCTGAGGCCTGATGATGCTGTGCTGTCGGAAGAGGGCCGTGAAGATCCGCGTCGCTTTTCCGGTGGACGGGTGTGGATTATTGACCCACTCGACGGGACACGTGAATTTGCCGAACGCGATCGAGTTGATTGGGCCGTTCATATTGCGCTGTGGCACGACGATCATTTCGTTGCTGGCGCAGTTTCGCTGCCAGCGCTCGGGCAGGTATTCGCAATGGACCCTGCTCCGGTCGTGCCCGATGTCTCTCGGCCGCGTCCCATTTTGATCACGTCTCGTAACCAGGCGCCTCCGTCTGCGCACTGGGTTGCTCGCGGACTCGATTGCGATGCTTTGCGGCTCGGTTCGGCTGGTGCGAAGACGATGGCGGTGATTACTGGCACTGCTGATATCTACGTACACGACGGTGGCATGTATCAGTGGGATTCCGCTGCGCCAGCTGCCGTTGCTCAGGTAGCAGGACTCCACGTCAGCAGAATCGATGGCTCACCAATCATCTACAACGGCCGAGATGCGTGGCTTCCTGACCTCATCGTGTGCCGACCCGAACTTGCTGATCCGGTTCTGCGAGCCTTATGGGGATGAGCGCAATGGAAATACCCGCATCGGAGGACCTTCGAGCGATTCGGTATCGATTCGATGGGCCCGTAGCCATCGTTGAACTGCATAGACCTCATCGCGCGAACGCCTGGAATGGCACGATGCACGGAGAGTTCTTGGCTGTCATGCGCCACGTCGAGGCACTCGACAATGTTCGAGCAGTGGTGGTCACCGGAACCCCGCCAGCCTTCTCGGTTGGGGGCGACTCGCAAGCCTTAGGCGACCACGCCGAGCGAGGCTCTTACGAAACCGGCCTGGCAAACGATGTTGCTCGTCCGGGGGGCGAACTTCGTCACGAGTTTGATGAGGATCTCTCGTGGATGTTTGGCTATCGGCTTCCGATTATCGCTGCGGTGAACGGATCGGTGGCCGGGGTGAGTTTCGCTCTTGCCTGTTTCTGTGACCTTCGCTTTGGCTCGGCTCCTGCAAAGATCACGACGGCGGCGCCCAAACTCGGTCTTCCTGCCGAGTACGGCTTGTCGTGGACGCTTCCGAGGCTCGTTGGCACCACTAGAGCCGCCGACCTTCTGCTCTCGGGCCGTGTCGTGACCGTTGCTGAATCCGCCGACTGGGGTTTATGGAACGAAGTGCATCCCGACGGCGAAGCCACGTTGGACGCAGCGGTGACATACGGACATCTTCTTGCCGCCACCACCGGCCCTCACGCAGTTGCTCACGCCAAACGGCAACTCCACGAAGACCTATTGCGTGGAGACCCTGCGGCGTCGGTAGCTGAATCGAAGGAACTTCTTGATGCAGCAATGGGTACCGATGAGTACCGAGAAGGCATCGCGGCATTTCTTGAACGTCGACCGCCAAAGTTTTAGATACGTCACAAAGTTCTGAGCACGACATGACCTGCGACGTCTCAGTCGGCAGAATGAAATGCGTGACCGTCACCGACGACCAATCCCCCAATCTTTCTCACGACGCTCTTCCTGCAGATTGCGAGTGGGCCGCCTTCACCGAGACAGCTCCTTGGGTCCTTCGCACCGACTCAATTGCGTGGTCGAGGGGTCTCGATTTTGTTCGTGATCAGGCAAAAGATGAAGTACCGAAACTGACTCGTCCTGGAAAAGTTCCGAATATCGGTCGAATGATCGTCGTGGTCGGCCGCATAGGTTGGGCTGTTGGAAACTGGTGGGTGCGTAAGCGCCTTCGTCGCTTCTCTTCCACAGAAGCATCGCGCAGCGATCTCTCACGTCGCCTTCGCAGTGCGATCGAGTCACTTGGAGCGACGTATATCAAGTTGGCTCAAATCATTTCTTCCGGTGACGGATTGTTCCCCGGGGAACTCGTCGACGAGTTCAAAAAGTGTCGTGACCAGGTTCCCGCCGAAAATTTTGATGTGGTGAAGCGCACCATCGAGCGCGACCTTGGCCGACCACTCCATGAGGTGTTCCAGTCAATTGATTCGACTGAACTGGCAGCTGCATCAATTGCTCAGGTTCATCGGGCGACCCTACTTGACGGCACCGAAGTCGTGATTAAGGTGCAACGACCCGATGTTGCTCGCCTCGTTCGTACCGATCTCAAGGTGATGGCGTGGCTTGCCCCACACCTCGTCGGTCGAATTCCGGTTGCTGCACTCGCGAATCCTCCCGCTCTGGTCGAACTGTTCGCAGAGACCATTGTTGAAGAACTCGACTTCCGTCTCGAAGCGGCGAACATGGTTGATGTTGCCAAGGTGCTCAACGATCTTGGTCAAACCCGATATGTCGTTCCTCGTCCTCATCCGCAACTGGTGACGACTCGGACGCTCGTCATGCAGCGAATCGATGGATTCAATTTTGACGATGTCACCGGAATGCAGGACGCCGGAATTGACACCGAAGATGTCATTAGAACCGGAATGGTTGCGTTCATGGAGGGAGCATTGATTCACGGCATCTTCCATGGCGACCTACATGGCGGAAACCTCTTCGTCCTTCCCGATGGGCGCACCGCTCTTCTCGACTTTGGTATTACTGCCCGTCTAGATGATGATCGCCGACGGGCGTTCCTTCGACTCATGATGACCGCCACTACTAATGATCTCTCCGGTCAGATGGCTGCTCTTCGTGACCTTGGTGCTCTTCCTCTCGACACCGATCTTCAAGCGGTCATTCACGACCTACGTCTTGACGAAGCGCCAATCGACCCGACGACTCTCAGCGGCGAAGAAATGGTGGCCGAGGTACAGCGCGTGGTGAAGGCCCTGCTGTCGTATGGTGCTCGCCTTCCGAAAGAACTCATGCTGTATGTGAAAAATATGGTGTTCCTTGACGGAGCGATTGCGCGACTTGCACCCGACCTTGACCTCCTCGCAGAAGTAGCGAACATTTCGATGATGTTTGCGTCACGCCATGGCGAGCGTCTTATGACCGAGATCGGAATTGACGCGGCGAATATGCAGGTCAATCTCGACAGCGTGAAAGCCGGCTTCGGCGTCGACCTGTCGACCGATCGCCTCACATACAGAGAACTTCAAGAGCGCAGAGAACTCATTCAGAAGCGAATGCGCTCTCATGTTGAGCGCACGCGACGTTCGGCGAACGTCTAGTTTCTTTGCGTGCGAATCCTTATTGCCCGGTGCTCGGTCGACTATGTCGGCCGTTTGTCTGCTCACCTTCCCGAAGCCGTTCGACTCATCATGGTGAAGGCAGACGGGTGCGTAGCAATTCATGCTGACGGCGGCGCGTATAAACCGCTCAACTGGATGAACTCGCCAAACACCTTGACTGACAATGGCGATCACTGGGTCGTGACCAATCCAAAAGGTGAAACGCTTACGATCAATCTCGCAGAAGTGCTCGATGAAGTCTCACACGAATTTGGTGAAGATCCAGGACTCACCAAAGACGGGGTTGAGGCCCACCTGCAAGAATTGCTCGCCGCCTCGCCTGAGGTGATGGAGGACGGTCTGCGACTCGTCCGTCGCGAATATCCGACTGCGATCGGCCCGGTTGATCTCGTCTGTCGCGACGCTGACGATGGCGTGGTTGCCATCGAGGTGAAACGTCGCGGCGAAATCGATGGTGTCGAGCAGCTCAGCCGTTACATCGAACGACTCCATCTCGATTCATCGCTGGGGGATGTTCGTGGCATGTTTGTTGCCCAGGTCATCAAGCCCCAAGCCAGAGTTCTTGCTGAATCCCGTGGCTATCGCTGCGTCGAGGTTGATTACGACGCGCTTCGAGGTCTCGCACCCGATGAGCTGCGCCTGTTTTGACAGGTGTGCCGTCAATGAAAATTCGCTCGGGAGTATGGTTCACCTGATGCGGCCAATTACCGGCGTCGTTCAGCACTACGACTGGGGCACGACTGACGCAATTCCTGAGTTTCTTGGCGCTACGCCTGACGGTCAACCGTGGGCGGAATATTGGTTGGGCACTCACCGTCGGGGGCCTACAACATTTGAAGATGGTGTAGCGCTCGAAACCGTCACCGGTGAGCTTCCCTATTTATTGAAGTTGTTGTCAGCGGGTAGTCCTCTCTCGCTGCAGACGCATCCAAACACCGAGCAGGCGGCTCACGGGTTTGCTACTGGCCACTTTGCTGACCCGCATCCAAAACCAGAACTGCTTCTTGCAACGACACAATTCACTGCACTCTGTGGGATTCGCCCCATCGATGACAGCGTTGCCCTGTTGCGTGAAGTAGGTCTTGATGATGTTGCTCACCAATTAATTTTTGGCGGCCCGCGATCGGTAATTGCAGATCTTTTTTTCGGTCGGCTCGATGCTCAAACGATCGTCAATGCGTGTGCGCGATCGGTACGACCGGAGGCTGCTCTCGTTTCACGTCTTGATGCGCTGTATCCAGGTGAGCCCAGCGTTGCTGTCACGCTCTTGCTCAACCTTGTCACTCTCGAACCCGGTGAGGCACTGCGTCTCGAGGCTGGAAACCTACATGCTTACGTGTCTGGCACGGGCATTGAGTTAATGGCGTCAAGCGACAATGTGGTTCGGGGTGGTCTCACCACGAAACCGGTTGAGGTCGATCTCTTGCTCAGCACTCTTGACGCCACTCCACTTGCTCGACCGGTACTGCCAGCCAGCGAGAGCTTCGAGTTGGGAGGCGCCGGGGTGCGGCTCTGCCGGCTGAACGCAGGCAGCGACGCTGTTGCCGATATCCACTCAATCGCACTTCGCGATGATGGCGTTGCGTTCTACACCGCTCCGGGAGAGTCAATCGATTCGACAGTGGGATGTTGGGTCGTCGTTGGCGCCACTGGCGCAAACAACTAGACGGAGCTGTTGAGTGCTGCGTGCATTACGTCGGTTCCGGCGATGAGTGCTGCCGCCTCATCGTCGGTGAGTACAGCGAAAGCGGGCTCGAGAATCTCGTTCGTCATCGCTTCGGCCCGATCACGCTTTGCAATGTCGTCAGCGGTCGGTTCACCGACCTCACCCTCTGCCCAACCAAAGGTTGCAACATCATTCGGACGTTTGATGGCGTGTGCCATTACCGACGGGAGTCCAACAGCTGCAATCGCTGTGAGGTGCGCGCTACCTCGCAGTTCGCGTAGCACCATGGCCTGATGGAAGGCTGCCGCAGGTGCGTCGCTCGGCACCGGCTCGGCTTTCAACCCTGCGAAAAGCGCAAACGAAGAATCATCGATTGCGTCGAAGATCTTTTGTACCGCAGCGACATACTCTTCAAGCCCATCAAGGTCCGCAAAATGTGCACGGCCATGAGCGTGGGCGCACGCGATGTACTCGCGAGCTGCGTCTCGAGGCGCGATTTTCTCGCGACCACCATTCCACAACTTTTCGATCATTCCAGGGTTGAAATAGCCAAACGCGGAGTGCACTACTGCGGGCTCCACGTCTCCGAGCACCCCTCCTCGGCCGATGATGTAGAAGTAAAACCCTCCTAGGCCAAACTCTTTTCCACGTCCGACTGTTTCTGGTGTGAAGTAAAACGCGGCACCGATGTCGCCTGTCTTTTGCGCAACGGCTGAGATTGTTTCTTGAGCGCTCATGGATCTAGATGTTCACACGCTCTTGTCGCCGTCAACGAACCGGCGCACCTCGGGTGCGCGACCAGTATTTCCATACGCGATGCCTGACATCGTTTTCATCTTTTCGAATTCGTGGTCGATGAGACGCGGAGCCGCAGCCAACAGACCACCGTCAGCAACAACGCACTGCCCGGTCACGAATCGTGACTCGTCAGTTGACAGCCAATACATGACATCGGCGATGGCTGTGGCGTCACCACGATCGGGCCATGGCTGGATCTCTGCTCTCCATGAGTCGGTGCGCTCAGGTTTTCCTCTCGTCAATAACTCGGTGTAAATCGCTCCTGGACAGACCGCATTCACGCGAATGCGGTGCCCTGCGAGTTCAGATGCGGTGGTCATCGTTAGTGAAACGACACCCGACTTGGTTGCGGAGTAGGCCTGTGGCCCGGCACCACCCGAGATTCCGGCGATGCTTGCCGTGTTCACTATCGTGCCACCGTTACCGAGCCCGATCATTGCTCGAGCAGCATGTTTAGTGCCGAGAAACACCGAGCGCATGTTGATGGCAAACGTCGCATCCCACTCGTCAACTTCTTGTTCAGTGATCGGACCAAATGCTCCACCGATGCCCGCATTGTTCACCATCGAATCGAGACGTCCGTACCGATTCATTGCAAGTTCGACCAGTGCTGCGACATCGGTCTCTTCAGCAACATCGACGGGAAGAAATGCGAACCGGTCGCCTGCGTCAATTTCACTCAGCAAGGTTGCTCCACGTTCTTCGTTGAGGTCTCCGACGACGACCGACCATCCTTCACTAAGGAATCGTTCTGCCGCCGCTCGCCCAATGCCGCCACCGCCGCCGGTGACGATCGCAACCTGTGCCGTGTTAGTGCCTGCGTTCATTTTCTTAGTTTGTCGTTCGATGCCCGACAGACTGTTACTGGCGGTGACGCGATAGTCGCTGGAGACCTATCGAGATCATCCAAGCGAACAGGTCAAGATTGGCGACGCTCTGCTCGCAATATCGATCACTGCGAACGTGCCCGCAGCACTCACTAGCCTTATTGCTGTGGAACTTCGTCCGACCGAAACAGAGATCCAACGTCATCGAGTGCAGCGCTGGTTCGCAATGGATGACCACAAGACTCATACCGAGAAAGAATGGGCGGAGCATGAGGCGGTCGGCTATCTCGTGTTGACCAATGAGAGATTGATATTCGAACCAACCCGCTTTGAAAAAGCATTGAGACGCAAGAGGTACTCAATTCCGCTTAGAGTCCTCAATTTTGCCGCAATTTTTTCGCACGCGGGATATGACCGAGGTGGGAACCGTCTCAAGCAGCCGGCACAGCATTGGGAGTGCGAACTCTCTTGCATCACGGCTATTGAGCGTGATGACGAGAAGCAAAAGAGCCGGAAGCTGCAACTTCCTCGGATTCGAGTGATGACGACCGGTTCTTTGTACCGTTTCGGTGTTCCCAAGAAACAGTTCGAGCGCGTTTTGCGAGAGCTTTCTCTCGCCGTTGGTGATTCACCACACGCTGGCTAAGCGACTTCTCTCGCGAAATCGCGTGAATGATCTGCATCAAGTTCGTCACAAACTGAAGGTGCCGCTCCTCCAGACGTTGTGCGGTTCGTGGCCTCGTACGGAGGTGCCGACTCGGGCTTTGCTCTCGCTTTTCATCAAAATCAGGTAATGGAATTCGGTATCTGCGTCGCTTCAAGGCCTTCAGACATTGGTTATGTCCAACTTGCTGAGCAACTCGGCTATTCACATATGTGGGCCGCCGACAGCCAAATGATCTGGTCAGATGTGTATGCGTTCATGGCGCTCGCCGCAACGGCAACGACGACAATCAAGTTAGGTACCGGTGTTGCTGTTGCACCGACACGACCCGCACCGGTCACTGCCGCCGCTCACGCAACGATCAACGAAATTGCGCCCGGGCGGGTGTTCTGCGGAATCGGTACCGGCAACACCGCAATGCGAATAATGGGCCACCCACCGATGCGAATCGCAGAATTCGATCGGTACCTCGGCGACCTCCGAAGCTTCCTCGACGGCGAGGAAGTTGACTTCGAATTTCGTGGCCGCATCGCACCAACTCGCCATCTCATGCCCGACAGCGGCTTCGTGCGCTTTGAGCCGCGAATCCCGATGTGGGTGTCGGCCTTCGGTCCGAAAGCGATGCGACTCGCAGCTCTTCACGGCGATGGACTCGTAACTTCAGTCCCACCGCAACCGGCCGCTGTTCAATATGCTCGCCAGCGTCTTGAGCAGGCTGCAGATGAGGTTGGCCGACATATCGATCGCATTTCGTTCCCAATTACGACGCTGACCACAGCACTCGTTCTCGAAGAGGGTGAGTCACTTGACAGTGAGCGTGTCCGTCGCCAGACCGGAGCGTTCGCAATTGCGAGCCTTCATTACTCGTACGAACAGGTGCAACAATTTGGTCGACGGCCGCCCGAGTATCTGTCAGACATTTGGGGTGATTACGTCGCTGAACTCGAAAACACACCGCCAGAGCGTCGCCATCTTCGTACACACCTCGGCCACAACTGCTGGGTCGTTCCCGAAGAGGAAAGGTTTGTGACCCCCGAGCTCATTGAGCGAACCTGCCTTGTTGGCACCGCCCCAGAACTTCAGAACAAGGTCGACGAACTCGAAGGTGCTGGTCTTGACCAGATCATTCTTCTCCCTCCGCTTGATGAAAAAGAGTCGGTCATCACCGCCGTCGCTCAGGCCCTCCTCAGTGCGTAGCGGTATCGCCGTTGGCGCAACGTAGCATCTTTGCGTGCTCGTTCGACGCTGGTTTTTTTTGATGGCAGGGCTTGCGTTTTTCGGGTTCAGTCTCGGGCTTGTTGTGCGCGCCGATCTTGGGCTTGCGCCGTGGGATGTCTTTCATCAAGGCGTGTCGAACCAGGTTGGATGGTCGCTTGGCACGGTCATTGTTGCGACAAGCTTCGTGGTCGTAATGCTGTGGATTCCAATTCGCGAACGACCTGGTGTTGGAACACTTGCCAATGCGGTTCTCGTCGGCATCTGGGTTGATGTCTCCCTTTGGATATTGCCTGAAGTCTTGTCGTCGCTGGTGGTTCGAACTGTCGTGCTCGTAGTCGGCATCGTGGTGAATGGTGTCGCAACCGGCCTTTACATCGGCGCTCGATTTGGGTCTGGTCCGCGCGATGGATTGATGACAGGTCTCGCGGCACGTGGCTACTCGGTCCGGGTTGTTCGAACGATCATTGAAGCGATCGTGCTCATCAGCGGCTTTGCGCTCGGTGGCTCAGTCGGTCTTGGCACCGTATTGTTTGCGGTCGCTATCGGACCGATTGCCCATCAAGCAATTCCGTTCTTCACAAAGTTCACCTCACCGACGCCGAAGCAAACAGTCACGCCTTCATCTACGTAAATACCTCGGCGAGATATCAGCAACTTCTCTACCGAATAGCTGGCCGATCGATGAGGTTTTTGCGTTGATGCGGGGAAGTTCTGCAACAAACCAGAGCTGGTCATCGTGGTCTAGCAGTGGTTCAGTCCACCACTACAACGTCGTCACGCGGTCGCCGTTCCGGCCGGCAGCAACTCGATGTGACTCGGGCCAAGACCACAGCAGCCACCAATTGCGATGAATCCAAGATCTCGCCACCGCTGGGCGAATTTAGCGAAGACAGGAGGCGCCATTACATCGTTGAAATTCCAATTTGGCATCTCAAAGTGACCGCTATCGGGGTACACCGCCATCGGTCCGCTCCAGTGAGTACGAATTTCGGCAAGAGCAGGCTCGATGAGGTCGGCGCGCGAATGCATGATGCCCACCGCTTCGACTCGGTCATCGATGAGATTCAGGATCTCGGAAATTGAGCGCTCTTCGTGCTTGTCATAGAGAATTGGTCCGCCGTGGGGGCCTTCGCGAACACTGAGCCCGAACCACACCGGAAGCCCGGTCGCGCAGGCGGTATTTGCAACAATCTCAGCGCGCGCCGGGTTGAACATCATCTCAAGGAAGATCATGTCAACGCCCGCTGCGAGCAGAGCAGAGGCATGTTGCTCACAATCCTCCTCGAACCCCGGAGGAACATCGCCGAGAGTTGGGTCGACCATGTCAGTTCCTGCCATGTGCGGGATCATGTGCGACATCGACCCGGCGACAGCGGAAGTCTCTTCTCGACCACATTCAACGGCTGCTTCACGAGCGATCGCAACTGCTCGCTCGATTAGAAACGAGTGATTCTGCTCCTGACCCGCAGCCCTCAACATGCCTGGCACACTTGCATAAGTATTGGCCGTAATGACGTCACATCCGAGGTTGAGATATTCCTTGTGAATGTCACGCAGTACATCGCCGTGCTCGGCTACCGATGGCCCACACCAAGCATCGGCGTCCATTGGAACACCGCGCCGTTCCAACTCGGTGCCTATTGCACCGTCGAGGCGCACAAACTCACCGTCATGCAACTTCTTGGCGATGTATCGATGACTCACCCGCCCGACGTTAGCGAGGGCGGAAGCACACATGCGCGCATTGTCATGCACAAGGTCCGCGCCACCTCTAAGTTCTGCTTCGTGCAAAAGAACCCACCTGCCGTGCTCACCGGGCTTCACCTCATTGCGACGTGGTTCATGATTGGGTTGATCTGGACAATCCATACCGTGCACTACCCACTCTTCGCCATGGTGGGTGATGAGACCTACGTCGAATTTCAAGCCGCTCATGTCGACCGAATCGGCAAACTGCTTCTCTTCCCGTGGGCAGCAGAGGGAGCGACCGCTCTACTTCTTCTCATTTGGGCGTGGCGTCAACGTGATCAAGCTCTCTTGTCGCCGCTCGTCATCGGCGGTATCGCAATGGGTGTGGTGTTGATTGTCAGCGGATTCTTCTCTGCACCTGCTCACGCCGATCTCGCAAGTGGATTTGTTCCGGAGGTTCACGACCGACTGATGACCGCAGATCTTGTTCGAACGCTGGCCTGGACGCTGCGAGGGGTGACTGCGAGCTGGGTTTCCGTTGTGATCTGGAAACGCAGAACATCATGATCTTCGAACACTGGGGGTCAACCGATGAAGAGGCCAAAGAGGCTCTGCCAGGCGACGGCCTCGTTGGTGATCCTGCGTTCAGCGCTACGCGATCGATCACCATCTGCGCACCACCCGACGAAGTGTTTCGGTGGGTTGCGCAGCTCGGTTTCGGAAGGGCCGGGTGGTATAGCTATGACCTCATCGACAACTTTGGACGCAAAAGCGCAACCACGCTTCATCCCGAATGGGCGGTGCACTCGGTAGGCGATGTGGTTCCCGGTGGCCCGATCAACTTTTCTGTGAGGGAGATCGATGCGCCCAACCACCTTGTTCTCGAACTCTCAAGCGCTCGCCACTCGCCTCGACTTACATTCACGATGAGTTATGTTCTGCGCCTGATTGGTGATTCAACTCGGCTTATCTCTCGAGTCCGCAGTGGATTACGCGCCCCTTTTGGCACCATTCTTCTTCGCTCGACCCTCGGGCCAGGTGACGGTGTAATGCTCCGGCGCCAACTGCTTGGCATCAAAGAGCGAGCCGAACATCACAGCCAATAGTTCGCCGAATTGTGGCCCCACGTAAAGTGACGGATATGGAAATTGCTGGATCGACCTCATTCATCACCGGCGGTGCCTCTGGGCTTGGGGCGGCTACGGCACGGCACCTTGCATCACTCGGAGCCCGGGTAGGTGTGCTCGATCGAGATGTTGAACGTGGCTCGGCAATTGCGTCTGAAATCGGCGGTGTTTTCGCAGAGTGTGATGTGTCTTCTGCCGAGTCGTTAGAAGCCGCATTTGCTCATCTCGTTGAACAACTCGGAGCGCCTCGCATCACTGTTGCGTGTGCTGGCGTCGGCGCCGGCAAGAAAGTCATCGGACGTAACGGCCCTCACCCGCTCGACGAGTTCGAGCGCATTGTGAACATCAACCTCATCGGCGTCTTCAACATCGTTCGACTTGCCGCCTGGGCAATGCACGATCTCGATCCGGTTGGCCCCGACGGCGAACGGGGTGTCATCGTGACAACGGCTTCAATTGCCGCAACCGATGGCGTTGACGGCGGGGTGTCGTACTCAGCATCAAAAGGCGGCGTGCTCGGCATGACTCTTCCACTTGCGCGTGACCTCGCACCTTGGGGAATTCGTGCAGTATCAATCTCGCCGGGTTCATTCGACACGCCTCTTGTTGAGGGGATGCCCGACGAGTACGCCGAGCAGATGGCGGCAACAACTCCGTTCCCGCCACGATTCGGTCAAGGGCCCGAGTACGCCCAGCTGTGTGCTCACATCATCTCGAACACCATGCTGAATGGCTCTGATATGCGAATCGACGGCGGCATGCGTATGGCTCCATCACGCTTGAGGTGAACGTCATGGGTGAAATCAACCTGCTTGACCCCCTCGCGATCAATGACCCTCACGACTATTTTCGTCAGTTCCGAGACGGTGGACCGATTCAGTGGAGCGATCGCCACCGTGCGTGGATCGTGATGGGGCACCCTGAACTCAAAGCAGTGTTCCGTAATCCTCGTCTCTCGACTGAGCGCATGTCTGGTTTCAGGGAACGCCTCAGCGGGTCTCGGGCTGAGGCGTTGTCGATGGCGATCGATCTTCTCGATGGCTGGATGCTTTTTCACGAGCCACCCGAGCACACTCGACTTCGTGGACCTCTCGCTCGATCATTCACTCCACGTTCAGTGAATGCGTTAGAAGTTCGAGTGCAGCAGATCGTTGATGGCCTTCTCGACAAGATGGCGGCCACCTCTGGTGGTGATCTTGTCGAGTTGCTCACTCATCCTCTTCCAGCTGCAGTTATCGCCGAACTTTTCGGAGTTCCGCTCGACGAACGCGACTGGCTTGCCAACTGGTCAGACAAGTTTGGCGTTGTTGTCTTTGGTGCTGTTGGGCGTGACGATTATGACGAGGTTGCACGTGAAGCAGGAGCTGAACTCGAAGGTCGCCTGCAACCGCTTTTCGATCGTTACCGTTCGGAGCCCGAAGACAACCTGCTTTCACTCCTTCTCGCTGAGGAAAACGAACTGGACGGACTCACACAGATTGAACTCCTTGGCGCATGTTCTCTGTTGCTATTCGCAGGACACGACACGACCGCATCACTTCTAGGTTCGGCCTCCGTCGCTTTGTGTAGAAACCCTGATGTTCGGAGCGTATTTATCACTCTTGAAGGCGAAGAACTTGATACCGCTACCGAGGAACTTCTTCGCTTCGAGGCGCCAGCCAAAGCAATGATGCGAACCGTCGTTGAAGATCACGAAGATTCTGGTGTTGAGATGCGTGCTGGACAGTCTGTGTTTCTCAATATTCTGGCCGCAAACCGCGATGGCCGTGTCTTCGACCTACCCGACGAGATCGTTCTCGATCGTGATCCAAACCCGCATCTTACATTTGGGTTTGGCCACCACTTTTGTCTTGGTGCAGCTCTTGCGCGACTTGAAACAAAAGCAACGTTGTCATCGCTGTTCCGGCGATTTCCTAATCTCCAGCTCGATGGAAATCCGATGTGGCGTCCAACGATTAGCGACAGGTCACCAAAGTCGATTCCCATGAAATGGTGACATGATCGACCGCCGCCGGGTAAACGGCGCTTGCACGGTTTCGCATTTTGGCTGTTACCGTCCACCTTGCTGATCGGGACTTCCGGTCGGTGGGTTCGCAGAATGGGATGTAGTTCCTCCGATCATCGTGAGCCATCCCCCCAACATGAACTCATCAGCCTTGAGCTGAGCTCGCACCATTGCGCCCACCTTTTTTGGAGTTTTCCCATGTCGATAACCGAATCCGAGCCACGCGTGCTGACATTTGAAGAACTCGGTGTCCCGGATGTCGTTTGCCGCTCGCTTCAACGCCGCGGCATCAAAGAGCCATTTGCCATTCAACGCGTCGCCATCGCAGACATCATGCAAGGAAATGATGTCTGCGGTGCTGCTCCGACCGGGTCGGGCAAGACGCTCGCATTTGGAATTCCTCTCGTTGCGATGACCTCGAAGGGGAGTCCTCGTCGGCCAACATCACTGGTGTTGTCTCCGACGCGTGAGCTGGCCGATCAAATTGCATCTGAGATCAAATCCTTGACGCAAAGCACATCAATCACCACGGTGTACGGCGGCGTTGCGTACGGAAAGCAAGTCAATGCCCTCAAATACGGCACCGACATACTCGTGGCATGCCCTGGGCGTCTCGAAGACCTTATGGAGTCGGGCACCGTCGTGCTCGATGACATCGAGCGTGTCGTCATTGACGAAGCCGACCGTATGGCCGACATGGGATTTTTGCCCGCCGTACGTCGCATTCTCGATGCCACCACGTCCCGCACTCAAACGATCCTGTTCTCGGCCACCCTCGACGGTGATGTCGCTCATCTCGTAAAGCATTACCAGAATGATCCTGTGCGGCATGAGGTGGTGCCTGAGCACAACAGCATCTCCCTAGCCGACCACCGGTTCTGGACGGTTGCTCGCGACGCGCGGGTCAGCCTGCTCGCTGAAACGGTTGCTGCGGCATGGCCAACAATCGTGTTTTGCCGCACCCGGCATGGCGCTGATCGCCTAACGAAACAACTTGCACGAGGTGGCATCACCGCAGTCTCCATTCATGGTGGAAAGAGCCAACCTCAACGCACTCGAGCTCTTGCAGACTTCACCGAACACCGAGCACACGCACTCATCGCCACCGATGTTGCTGCTCGCGGCATACATGTTGATGACGTGACATCTGTGGTGCACTTCGACCCGCCGGAAGATCACAAGGCCTACATTCACCGTTCGGGACGTACCGCTCGTGCCGGGCAAGGCGGCGTGGTCGTCTCTCTCATCGAGCCAAACGGCCGTCGAGCCGCACGTCGCATGCAGCGCGAAGTCGGTATCGAAGTTGAAATTGTCGATCCTGACATCACATCGCTCACCCCATTTGGCGACCCCACGGCAACACTCGCACCAGCACGCAAAGTACACGAGCGTCCGCGTTCATCGTCGAAGAATCGTCAAGGGTCGCAACCCAAGAACACTGGTGGAAAATCCAGCAAAAGCCGACTTGATGCCTCCAAACGCAACGACATGTCGTCAACTCGGGGTGATCGAAAACCGCATCGTGGCCAAGGGTCTCGCCAAGATGACCAGCGCTCAGAGGAACGACGTAGCAACTCGAATGACAGGCCTCGGCGAACTACAGAGGCTCAACAAGATCGGCAGCGCCGGGCAGAGGCCGACGGCTCCTCTCAGAACAATCGCGGTGAGGGTCGCCAAAGTAAGCCTGGCTCGCATCGCAAAGGAGCGAAGGCTGGTCAGCGTCGTGCGTCCTCAGGCGGTCACCGCAAAGGTCAGGCCCCCCGAGCTCGCACCTCAAGTCGTCGCAGGTAGGTCGGGCATTCACTTCACTTCAAAACATCGTGCTCACCGCGAAACGAGTGCTCTTCGGTAAGGTCTTTTCGTTGGTCATCACGTTCAGATCAAGGAGATGCAGTGAATCCCGTTGACATTCCCGACGTTCTTACTGAGGACTTGCGCAACAAACTCTCGCTCCTTGGAGTTGCAACAATTACTCATCAACTGCAGAGTCGCAATATTCAGCACGCCTTCATGAGCGGCCTACGACCGCTTCTCCCACATCAACGGCTTGTTGGAAGAGCCCGCACACTTCGCTACGTGGCATTGCGTGAGGATCGCGTGACTGAGTTCTCTGCAGGACAGAATGCCCAGCGCCGAATTGTTGAGGCGGTCACCAATGGTGATGTCATAGTGATTGAGGCTCGAGATGTTCCTGATGCCGGCACCGTGGGAGACATTTACGCTTTGCGAGCGTTTCATCTTGGTGCAGTAGGAATCATTACCGATGGTGCGCTTCGTGACACCGAGGCGATCGCCGAACTCGGCAAGCCTGTTTATCACCGGGCATCTCATGGCTCGACGTGGGGACGGCGACATATGCCGTTCAGCCATGATGAACCCGTTACCTGTGCCGGAGTGTTTGTTGAACCGGGTGACATCATCGTGGGTGATACCGATGGTGCAGTAGTAATTCCACATGCCATCGCCGCCGAGGTTGCTGCGGACGCTCAGGCGCAGGAGCATCGGGAGGCATTTGCGATTGAGCGGGTGCGGGCGGGGGAGTCACCTCAGGGGATCTTCCCTCTGTCGGAGGAGCGTCGACCCGACTACGAAGCATGGCGCGAGCAGTAATCAGACATCGCGAGAGTGTGAGAGTGTTAGCCGCTTGCCGGCCTACTCACCACAGGTGGTACGCGACAGCAAATTGGTGTCAGCGCCCCCGGCAGGACTCGAACCTGCGACCTGCGGTTTAGGAAACCGTTGCTCTATCCGCTGAGCTACGGGGGCGGGGATGGCCCGAAACGTGGTCCGAAATTTGTTTGGAGTGGTTTGGGCTATCGGGGGATGAGGTTAGCGGGGAAAGTTAAGGGCCTGAAGAGCGACTGGCCGCTCAAAATTCAGTGAGTCGATGGTCGGTGACGCAACAGCGAATGGAGCGCCGATCTTGCGGGCCCTTCTCGATCTTCA